>ERZ1034984.411-NODE-411-length-48328-cov-31.044124_pt1 | contig 48328 bp, 34 predicted proteins | sample MGYA00520589_ERZ1034984 | MGnify/ENA primary metagenome ERZ1034984 (study PRJEB33766, sample SAMN09781790) | gut metagenome | biome: gut microbiome | host: Homo sapiens | place: Madagascar | study: EMG produced TPA metagenomics assembly of the PRJNA485056 data...
TCTCAAGTATTCGGCACCGGCACCTTGCCGGTCGGGTTCCAAGGGCGAAGCGCCTTGGTCGCCGAAGGCAAAATCCCGGCAGTCAGCGTTGCAGGATGAATTTCCGGTAGGCGTAGGGATTTTTGGCTTCGCCGATGCCGGGAGTCAACCCCATCCAGTAGTTGCGGCCGTGGCCGTCGTGATCGTTGGCGATGAAGTTCAGTCCGAAAACGGTTCCGTTTTCCGGTTCCATATTCAGGACCTTCCACGGGATCGCAATGCGGTAGCAGGTCAGGTCGCCGGAACGGAAGATATTGCATTCGACCTGCTTCAGCGAGGCGGCGGCGCGGCCGCGTTCGTAGATGTAGTCGAACTCCTTGTCCGGGCCGTTCGGAGTCAGGCCGAAGCTCATCTCGTAGTCGTCCGGCGCGAAGCCGTACACGTTCGGCAGCGCGTCGGCGCGGGTATCGATTACGAGCTGGATGGAGTCGGCGGCCCAGAGCTTTCCGGCGGAGAAGGGCTGGAAATGCACATCGTCGAGGACGTTGATCGCGAGATAGAGATTGTCGGAGTCGTGGCCGATCGCGCTTTCAATGCTGAGGTCGGCGGGGCCGTCATAGCCGTTTTCCGGGTCGTTCGGGATCAGGTAGTCGCGGCTCGCCATCGACGGCAGCCGTCCGGCGGCGGGCAGTTCCGGCGAACGGAAATCAGGCCGCCCGGCGGGACACGGCAGAAACTCGGCGCGGTAGCGGGCGGTCAGCTCGCCGAGCGTGGAATCGACCCGCAGCGTCAGTTCTTTGCCGTTCAGCGACCCCGGTGCGGCAAACACCTGCGTGGTCTCCTCCCCCGGTTGCAACGCCAGCGGACGCTCCGGCTCGCGGAACTCCGCGCCGGAAAGCACCGCCTTGCCGGTCAGCGGCGCGGTGCGCCGGTTGGCCAGCGTCAGCTCCACCGTCGAGCCGTTCCGCAGCCGCCAGCCCGCGCTCACCGGGGGCAGGTCGTATTTCGCCTGCCGCAGTGCGGCGGCCAACTCGGCGGCGGCGCCTTCCCGAAGCCGCAGGTAGACCGGTGCGCCGGAGAGGGCCAGCTCCGCCGGCCCTTGCTTCAGCGCGAGCGGACGGTTGAAGAAGTCGGCGGCTTCCAGCCGGGCCGCATCCAGCGGAATCCGGGCTTTGGTCGGAGTGCCGTCGGCGGTCCACAGTGCCGCGAAGGGGCGGCCGTTCCGGTCAAGGTAGGTGAAACACTGGATATCGGAGTCGGAGACGGTCTCGCCCGGCTTCGCCCCCTCCAGCCATTGCGCGCTGGCAGCGTAGGCCGGCGCCGCCGGGAGCGGCAGGGTGTTGCGCCAGAGTCCGTAGTAATAGCGTTCCTTCTCGATGCAGAAGTCGGCGAGGAAATACTGTACGCGCTCCACTCCCGCCGCCTTGCCGATCAGCATCAGGCGCGACAGGTATTCGGCGTGGCGCAGGGCCGCTTCGCTGAGGTAATCCTCCTCCACGTCGAGCGCCCAGCCGATTTCGCCGTACCAGACCGGCTGGCTGCCGCCGGTTTCGCGGATCAGCTTCTGCAGTTCGCGGGTTTTGCGGTAGACCGCGTTGGCTTCGGGGCCGATGTCGCTGCGGTCGGCTCCCACATAGCGGGCGTTGGCGTAGGGGTGGACCGGCACCACGTCGATCACCCTGCCCGCCTTTTCCAGCACGGTGCGGGTGAACGGGAAACCGGTGTTGAAATCGACGCCGGAGACGCCGGAGGCGAGCAGCCGGAAGCGGGGATTCGCCGCCTTGATCACGGGAGCGGCGGCATTCACATACGCCGCGTAGTTCTCCGCCGCGTCATTTCCGCCCTTTTTGAACATGCCGGGAAACACGAGGTCGGGTTCGTTTTCGATCTCCCAGTCGCGGATGGAGCCGCCCCACGCGGCCAGCATCTGGCGCAGGAACTCATTCACCGCCGCGTGGTCCGCGAACCGCCCGTCCGGCCTGCGGTATCTGGGAGGCACGAGGCCGACTTTCACGCTGTTCATCTGATCCATCCCGGCCAGCGCATAGCGGATGTCGTGGTCGGAGAAGCGGTATTTGCCGTCCTTTTCCGGAATGTACCGCCAGCCGGGCATGTGGCGGATCGCGCCGACACCAATCCGGCGCAGGATCTCCGGGGAAGTCGGCCCCATCGGATGAAGCCCGAAAAACGGATTGCCGCCCTTCGGCGGCGGCGGAGCCGTGACCGCCAGCGGGAAATCCGCCTTGTAGACTTTGCCGTCCGCCTCGCCGCGCAGCCGGAGCACGTAATAGCCGGCTTCGCGCCTGGACAGCACGGTCAGCGGGCGCACCGCGGTTTCGCCGGGAGCGAGCGTGACGGTTTCGGAGGCGAGCCGCCGGGCGGGTGTTCCGAACGCATCGACCGAAGCAGTGAATTTCACCGTCATCGGCCTGCCGGAACTGTTGTGGAGCCGGGCGGCCTGCACCAGAGGTTCCGGGCCGGTGTACAGGATCTCGCCGGGAACACCGGTACGGTCCACGCCGATCGCCAGCGGAGTTTCGGGCACATAGGTTCCGGCAGCGTCCCCTTCGGCCAGCTGGAATGCGTCGAGCCAGACGGCCACGCCCTCCGGCTTGGTGAAGCCCAGCCGGAAACTGGAGACCAGTTGCTGCGGCCGCAGCCGGACCGTGAAGCGTTTCCATTCGCCCGGCGCCAGCTCGACGCTGCCGGTGCCGATGGTTTCGTATTTGTGCGAATCCGCCTTGACCGTCAACTTGCCGGGCCGGTCGGAGGTGGCGTAGCCGCTGACCGTGTAGGTGCGGTTGGGACGCATCACCCGAAAGAGATAGCCGGAGGTGAGGCCGGTCTGCGCCGGCTCCATCCGCAAGGAACGCCGCCCGTGAAACGCCCGGGTCTCATCGGGCGGCAATTGAAAAAAAGTGCTGCCCCCCTCGAAGGAGCCGTCGCCGGGCCACAGGTTCACGACCTGTACCGGTTTTTCCGCCTGCGGCGGGGCGGCGGTGAAATCGTCGATATAGAGCTTGCCGGCGTCATTCTGCCGCCGCTTCAGGAAGAAAAGCAGCGAGGCGGCGTCTTCCGGGATCGCGTCCGCCGGAATCGAGAGCCGGAACTCCCGCCAGTCGAAGGTGCCGCCGGCGGTGCCGAGCACGTTCACGCCGCTGCCGGGCGGCATCGCGATCCAGCTGGTCTTTTTGTTTTTATGGTTCACGAGGATCATAAAGGAGGCGTCCTTGTCCGGCACTTTTTCCGCTTTCAGATAAAAAGAAAGCTCCAGCCCCTCGCCCGGACGGAACGGAATGCGCTGGTAGATCGAAGCTCCTTTCTGTCCCGGCGCGAACATGCAGTAGGAGCCGCCGCCGGAACGGGTCACGGCGCGGTCAATGCCGCCCGGCGCCGGAATTTTCCGCCACTTTTCGTATTCCCAGCGGTCGAGTCTGGCCGCCGGGGCCGCCGGGGGGGCTTCGACCGGCCGGATCGATATTTCGTCGACATACAGATTGCCGATCCCGTTGTGGCCGCGTTTGACATAGAGGTTGGCACCGGTCACCTCCGGTGGGAACTCGGAGCCGGAGACAGTGAATTTCACCTGCCGCCAGTCATGGGTGCCGCCGGTGACCGCGAGGCGGTTCACGCCGCTTCCGGCCGGATTCGACGCCCAGCCGATCACCTTGCCGCCGCCGTTGCGCAGGATGCGGATTTCGGCGTCGCCGGGCGGCAGGCCGTCGGCTTTCCACATCAGCGTGACCTGGTGATCCTGGCCGGGAACCGGCTTGAAGCCGGTGTAAAGATCGTTGCCCTTGTCGCCGGGAATCCCCATGCGGTAGGCGAAGTTGCCGCCGTAGACGATGTCGGAGACGACCGCGCCCGGTTCGGGTTTCCCAGCGTAATCGGCGTAATGCCACCCTTTGAATTTCTGTTCAAAGGTGCCGTTGGGCAGCAGCTCCGCCGCACCGGCGGCAGTACCGGCCAGCAGAAGCGGGAGAAGAAGATTGTATTTCATAGTGATACCTTCATGGATTATTGTTCATCGGTCCAGGCGAGATAGCTGTCCGGCATGCCCCACGACACGCCCATGCTTTCGACGTGGCCGTCCACCAGCGCGCAGTTGATCTGCTTGTTATGACGGTAATCGACGTTCTGCAAATTGGGAGTGAACCGGTTGCCGTTGTAGCTGTCGCCGTCGGAATCATAGCGGTTGAACAGCAGGCCGCCCTGAACGCTGGAGGAGACCGCTTTCATCCCCTTTCCGTCCAGAATCAACGCGGAGCGGGAGGCCTCGCGGACCCGCGACAGCTTTTTCGGCCCATAGTGTTTCGCCCAGCCGGTGCCGTTGGCGCGATACCAGTCGATCCGGCCGACCCGGGAGTAGTAGACGTAATTGCTCTGAAGCGCCCACCGGCTGCCTTCCGGCGTGGTGGTAATGATTTCCGACGGCTGGGTGGACGGCGTCACGTAATTGGTGGAGTCGCCGGGGCAGCGGAACAGAGTCATCTGCCTGGTCGGCATGATATAACCGGTGGTGTAGCCGCTGGTCCGGGTCATGATCTGGCTCCACCATACCTTCCAGCCGTCGTATTCCTCGCCGAAGCCGAGCGGCAGGTAGTCGCTGTAATCCTGTGCGTACAGGAATGCACCCTGCATGATCTGGCGCAGGTTGCCCCGGCAGACTCCCCCCTGCGCAGTCGCGCGCGCCTTGTTCAAGGCGGGCAGCAGCATCGCCGCCAGAATCGCGATGATCGCTATCACTACGAGCAGCTCAATTAAGGTGAATTTGCATTTTTTCATTCGTACATCCCTTTCCAGTTAGGCTTCCAAGCAGAAATCGACCAGTTCGGAGATTGTGGTGCGGGCCATGCACATGCGCGTATCGGCCGCACCGTAATAAAGGAAATAGGAACCGTCGTCCATCTCGCAGCCGCCGCCGGTGAAAACCACGTTGGGAGTCTGGCCGACGCATTCGTACAGTTCCTCAGCGGCGAGCAGGAAGGACTTCGGGGCGGCGACCACCTTCCACGGTTCGTCGAGGTCGAGCAGGCACGCGCCGAGGTAGTAGTTTTCGGTGGAGGCGGTCATCGCGGTGGCGTGATAGATTTCGAGCCAGCCGTGCGGCGTGCGGACCGGAACGCAACCCGCCCCCTGCTTGAACTGCGCCCAGTCGGTCGCGGGCAGCATCACCGGCATCGAACGGCCCCAGAATTCGAGGTCGGGCGATTCGCTGTACCAGATTGCGCCGCGGCCGTCGATGTTCTGCGGGCGCTCCAGCCGTGCGTAGCGGCCGTTGATCTTTTCCGGGAAAAGCACCGCGTTGCGGTTGGCCGGCACCGAATGCGATACCGGCTCGAAATTCACGAAATCGGTGGTTTTCGCGAGGTTGATCAGGCTTCCCCACGGGTCGAGCCAGTTCGCGTGGAATACATAATAGACCTCGCCCATGCGGGTGATCCTCATGTCGAAGCGGTGGGGACGGGTTCCGAGCCGGTCCAGCTCGGTCAGCGGATAGCGGATCGGTTCGGGATTCACCTCGAAATCGATGCCGTTCCGGCTGCGGGCGACATGAAACTGCGTTTTGCGTTCGCGGGTTTCCACCCGGAGCAGCAGCAGCACGTCCCCTTCGAAGCGGGTCGCCCCTGCATTCATCACCGTATAGCAGTCGAACGGCATCATCGCCGGGGTCAGGATCGGATTTTTCGCGCAACGCACCAGCGGGCTTTTCACTGTTTTCACCTTTCATGTTGATATTTAGTTTTGTAACATCAAAATGCAAAAAAATCAGAGCTCGCGCCGCGGATTCCGGGGGGCGGCGAGGGAGCCGCCCGGCGTAAACTCGTTGGCGATCGAAATTGAAACAGGGCGGCTGTCGCGGTCGCGCAGCTGGTTCTGCAGCGCGGTCACGGCCTGCGCGGCCAGCTCCTTCAGGTCGAACCAGACCCGGGCCAGCGCCGGAGTGCGGAAATCGAAAAGTTCGAGGTTGTCGTAGACGATCAAACTGAAATCTTCCGGAATCCGCCAGCCGCGTTCGGCCAGGTAGTCCGCGAGAAACACTCCGGCGTAGCCGTTCGGCACGAAACAGGCGGTCGGCAGCAGCGAAACGCTGGTGAAGTACTCATCCAGACGCTGCCGCCGGGTGCGGTCGTCGGCGGACTGGTCGTGTTCTTCGGAGAATTGGATCAGGTCCACGCGCGCTCCCGGCTGCCGGGCCTGAAATTCGGCGACGAAGCCGCCGTAGCGCTTGCAGAAACCGGATTCGGAGAGGGTTGCGAACACCGCAGCATGGCGGTGACCGAGCGCGGCGAACCGGCGGGCGGCGAAGGCGCCGCCTTCGTAATCGTCCGGCCCGACCTGGGTTACGCCGTCGACGCTGCCGAAAACCGAAATGATCCGCAGCTCCGGATAGCGCTTCCGCACCGTTTCCAGCCGCGCCTGCTCCACCGGGCCGAGCAGGATCAGACTGCCGCAGTTGTCGAGTACCGGAAACGCCGCTTCGGCGTGAACATTCAGGTCGATCAGCTGGCCGCGCAGCCCTTCGGCCTTCAGCCGCCGCTGGCACAAATAATGCAGACGCATGTAGAAGTTCAGGATGTTGTCGGAATAGAGCTTGTCGTCGCCGCAGTGGATCGCGACGTTCCGGTCGCGCTCCTGCCGGACGGTCCGGGAGCTGGCGCGAAAGTCGTAGCCGACCTCCTTGACCTTGGCGAGCACCCGCCTGCGGGTTTCCGTGCTGACTTTCGGGTGGCCGTTCAGCGCACGCGTGATAGTCATCGCACTGACGCCGAGCTCGGCGGCGATGGTTCTGACGGTCGGTTTGGTGCGGCTGATCATGATGCGCCTGTATTGATGTTTACTTTTTATTCTGTAACCCTCTTTAATTATACCATATTCGCGCGCCAAAAGCAATACCCGCTGTTGGAAAAATTCGTTTTTTTTCGTCGACGTCAATTGAAAGAGGCGGACTTCCGATGCAAGCGGCATGTTCAGCAGCTCGATCTCATCGGAAACCTGCACACGGCGTCAATTCATTCCATGAAAGGATCGTGATCGGCGCATTTCATCCGAAATATCCCCGATTCAAGCCGATTTTCTGCTGGTTTTTCTCAAATTCCGCTGTATATTAAGCAATTGTGATTGTCGCGGGATGTGGATGATCCGGGAAGCCGCGCACACTTGATAATAGTTCGTTTTAGTTCAATACCGTCTACTTGCGAGGTGCCCATGAATACCGACAACTTCTATGTAACCACCCCTATTTACTACGTCAACGACAAGCCGCACATCGGTCATGCCTACACCACGATCCTGGCCGACGTTCTGGCGCGCTACTACCGTTCGCTGAATGTGGATACCTTCTTCCTGACCGGCACCGACGAACATGGGCAGAAGGTCGAAAAGGCAGCGGCCAAACGGGGAGTTTCCCCGAAGCAGCAGGCGGATGAAACCGTTGTGCGCTTTCAGGAGCTGTGGAAAAGGCTCGGCATCACCAACGACCGCTTCATCCGCACCACCGACGAATACCACAAGGAGGTGGTCCGGGAGATCCTGCAGGAACTTTACGACCGCGACGAGATTTACAAAGCCGAATACACCGGCTGGTACTGCGTCGGCTGCGAGCGTTTCTATACGGAAAAGGATCTGGTCGAGGGCAAGTGCCCGGAATGCGGGCGCGAGGTTTCCGCGATCCGGGAGTCCAACTACTTCTTCCGCATGAGCAAATACCAGCAGTGGCTGATCGACTACATCCAGACCCATCCGGACTTCATCCAGCCGGCCTTCCGCGCCAATGAGACGCTCGGCTTCCTGAAGCGCGAACTGGGCGACCTCTGCATCAGCCGCCCGAAATCGCGCCTGAGCTGGGGGATCGAACTGCCGTTCGACGCCGATTACGTGTGTTATGTGTGGTTCGACGCGCTGATCAACTATATTTCGGCGGTCGGCTACCGCCGCAATCAGGCCGAGTTCGAAAAATGGTGGCCGGCCAGCTACCACCTGATCGGCAAGGACATCCTGACCACCCACAGCGTCTACTGGCCCACGATGCTCAAGGCGATCGGGCTGCCGATGCCGCGCACGATCTTCGCGCACGGCTGGTGGCTGACCGGCGACACCAAAATGAGCAAGTCGCTCGGCAACGTGGTCAATCCGATGGATATGATCGAAAAATGCGGCGTGGATGCGTTCCGTTACTTCCTGCTGTCGGAAATGTCGCCGGGCAACGACGCCAACTTCAGCGAGGAGAGCTTCGTGGCCCGCTACAACAGCGACCTTGCGAACGACCTCGGCAACCTGCTGAGCCGGGTGCTGAAGATGACGCTCCGCTCCGGCGGCGTGATCCAGCCCCCCGCCGAACTCAATGCCGACGACCTCGAACTCAACCGCGAAGTCGAAACCGCGATCGCCGCGATGGAAACCAGCCTGAAAGCGATGAAGTTCGACCAGGGGCTGAATGCGGTGATGAACGCCGTCCGCGCCGGAAACCGCTATCTGGAAAAGACCGCTCCGTGGGCATTGGCCAAGAAAGGCGAAGTCGCCCGGCTCAACACCGTGCTCTACACCGCCGCCGACGCGCTGCGCCGGATTTCGGTGCTGCTCGCGCCGGTGATGCCCGACAAGATGGCCGAACTGCGCGCCTGCCTCGGTTACTCCGGCGAGGAGCTGACCAACGCGCGGATCTCGGACCTCCTTTCCAGCAGGAGCGATCTGGCGGGGCGTACCGTGCGGGATTCCGCCGGTCTTTTCCCGCGTATTCTGGCGGAGGAAGCGGACAAACCCGCTCCGGCCGCCAAACCGGCCAAAGTCAAGCAGGAAAAGACGGCCGGACCGGTCAATGTGGTCGACCTGATCGCGATCGACGACTTCGCCAAAGTCGCGCTGAAGACCGCGAAGGTGCTTCAGGCCGAAAAGGTCGAAGGGGCCGACAAGCTGCTGAAACTCCAGATCGAAGTCGGCGGGGAAAAGCGCCAGATCGTCTCCGGCATCGCCGCCTGGTACACGCCGGACTCCCTGACCGGCAAGACGGTGGTGATCGTCTCGAACCTGAAGCCGGCGGTGATCCGCGGCGTCGAATCCAACGGCATGCTGCTCGCGGCCAAACAGGGCAAGGAGCTGAAACTCGTGACCGTCGACGGTGAAATCGCCTCCGGCGCCCAGGTCGGCTGAACTTTCTGACGAAACATTCAAACCTCCGGGCCGGTGGAAAGCCGGCCCGGAGGTTCGGTATATGCCGTAAATCATATCGAAGTTTTGAATTGAAACTGTGGTGCATTCTGTTATTTTGCAAGGGTTGCATTGATATAATGAAAGGCCGCTCCATCCTCCCTGCCCGGCGGAGATGCCGCAGACTGATATCATGAAAAAGAATATGCCTCTCAAAGAGTGGCTTCCCCTGCTGGGGATGACCTTTTCCGCATTCGTCGTCAACACCTCCGAATTCATGCCGATCGGGCTGCTGACCAATATCGCGGCCGATTTCGGGATCACCGAAGCGCACGCGGGGCTGCTGATCTCGGTTTACGCGTGGGTCGTGATGCTGCTGTCGCTGCCGCTGATGCTGCTGGTCTGCCGCATGGAGATGCGTAAACTGCTGCTCTGCACGCTGGCTTTGTTCGGAGTGTGCCAGATTCTGTCTACCGTTTCCGGCAGTTTCGGGGCGCTGATGGCTTCGCGGATCGGGGTGGCCTGCTCCCATGCGGTGTTCTGGTCCATCGCTTCGCCGATCGCGGTCCGGGTGGTTTCAGAGGAGCACCGCCCGCTGGCGCTGAGCATGATCGTGACCGGCTCCTCCGTAGCGATGATCTTCGGGCTGCCGCTGGGGCGGGCGATCGGCCTTCACATCGGCTGGCGGATGACCTTTTTGTGCGTGGGGCTGCTGGCATTCGCGATCTTCGCCTATTTGCTGAAAGTGGCTCCCAGGCTGCCGAGCCGCCAGACCTTCACGCTGCGCGAACTGCCCCGGCTCCTCAGGAATCCGCTGCTGCTCGGCATCTACTGGCTGGCGGCACTGGTCGCAACGGCGTATTACACTGCCTACAGTTATATCGAACCGTTTCTGAAGCAGGTCGCGCAACTGCCGGAAAGCTGGATTACGATGACGCTGGCTTTGTTCGGGGTGTCGGGGATTCTGGGCAGCTTCCTGTTCTCGTGGCTTTACAGCCGTTTCCCCCATACCTTCATCAAACTCTCGCTGGGCGGAATCGCGGGGGCGCTGCTGCTGCTGTATCCAGCCTCCTTTCAGACCGGCGCGGTGATCCTGCTGTGCTGCTTCTGGGGAGTGGCGGCGACGGCGTTCAACATCGTCTGCCAGGCGGAGATCATCAAGCATACGCAGCAGGAGGCGACGGCGGTCGCGATGTCGATCTTCTCCGGCATCTTCAATCTCGGGATCGGCTGCGGAACGCTGCTCGGCGGAGCCGTCTGCACCTACTCCTCCATTTCCCGCATCGGATTCGCGGGCGGCCTGGTCGCCGTCGGAGCTTTCTTCTACTGTACGCGCCGGCTGCTGAAGCGGCTGAATCCGTAGAAGCTCCGCCGCCCGGTCCGGCAGGTACCGGACGATTTTCCAGATTTTTCCATTACCGCTCTTGACTTTTGCCCTCAAGTTTGGTATAATATAATTCAAACGTTTGACCAATTGCTTTTTCAGGGATTTCAGATTGATGGGACGAAACAACCGGGTTACATTGGCGGATATCGCCAGTCGGGCCAACGTGGACATTTCCACGGTCTCGCTGGTGCTGAACCATAAGGCGCGGGCGAAAAAGCTGACCGCCGAAACGCGCGACCGGGTCTTCGCGGTCGCGAAAGAGCTGAACTATCGGCCCTCCTATATGGCGCGAGCCTTGAAAACCGGAAAAAGCGGCGCATTCGGGATGGTGGTCGGCGACCTGCGCGACCCCTCTTATTCGATGCTGGCGTTTCACCTGATCACGGCGGCGCAGGCGCGCGGTTATCAGGTGCTGACCTGCCCGACTCCGTGGGGAGAGGAGAAGGAGCTCGCACTGCTGCGGCTGCTGCACGAACGCAATGTGGACGGCGTGTTTTTCCAGCCCGGTTCGTTCCGGAAAGACCCGGAATTCTACGAAACGCTCCGGCAGGAAAAGTTTCCGGTCGTGACCTACTGCACGCCTGATCCGGTCTTTGCGACGGTGGGAGTGAATTACGAACCGGGATTCCGGCAGGCGGTCGCCGATCTCGCCCGGCGGCACCGGAAAATCGGCCACATCTGTTCTCCGCACACCGACTCCCGCCCGCTGACGACCGTCTGCAAGGCGGCGGGAGTCGAACCGGTTGAACACCGGTTCCGGCACATCGGCCTGCCGGATTGCGCCGACGAAGTGGCGGAATTTGTACGCACTTCCGGCTCCGGCGCGTTCATCGTCAGCGGTTCGGCAACCGCGGTACGGCTGATGTCCCGGCTGGCCCGGAAGGGAATCCGGGTGCCGGACGACGTGGAACTGGTCGGCGTCGGCAACCTCGAAGCCACCGAATGGGTGCAGCCCGAACTTTCCTGCATCGGCTACGATGTGGCCGCGATGATGGAAAAAGCAGTGGAGATGCTGATCGATTACCCGAATTGTGAACCGGGACGGAGTTTCATGACTCCGTCTGAATATATCGTCCGTCAAAGTACACGACCCTAACACATCAGGAGGTATGAAGTGAAAACGAATCATCTGCCCGAAAGCATCAGCAAAAAACGTATCGTGATCGCCGGTTTTACATTGATCGAGTTGCTCGTGGTAATTGCGATTATCGCGGTGCTGGCGGGCATGCTGCTGCCGGCGTTGAATCAGGCGCGCGAAAAAGCCAGACAGGCGAAATGCGTCGGCATCCTCAAACAGTACGGCACGGCCCTGAGCATGTACTTCAACGACTACGACGGCTTCGGGGTGCCGTGGGGAGGGGACTCCTACCACTGGTTCAAAAATCCCGGCTTCCGCGCACTGTTGGACGGGGCGAAGCCGGACCCGGCCAGCCCCGGCAACCTGATGTACAGCAACCGAATCACTCCCGGCCTGATCTGCCCGAATGCGACCTTTGCGTTTCAGGTGAAGAACAACGAGGGGTGTGAAATTCCGTTTGCCTATGGCCTCAACCACGACCCGTTCTATCAGTACAACCAGATTGCCCCCAAGGTGACGCGGGTGAAACGCCCGTCGAAGGTGCCGGAATTCGCGGACACGCTCGGCTGGATGTTCCGTAAAAGCCATGCGGAAAATCTCCTCGCCTGGCAGACGGTGACCACGCCTTCGGTCTGGGGGAACATCTTCGCCTACCGGCACGGTAACCGCGCCGCGCTCTGCATGCTCGACGGCCATGTCGAAGTGCTTCCTCCCACCGAGGTGATTCATGAACTTGTCTGGGCGGAGATTTACGAATGAGGCGGCTGCTTTTCACCATGTTGCTACTGTGCGTTCTGGCTGCGCGCGGAGAGGAACACCCGGTGCCGCTTGACGCCGCGTGGACGCTTCCTGACGGTGCGCGCCTCACTCCGGCGGGGACACTGGAAATCCAGATCAGGCCGGGGAAAGAAGCGAACCGCTTCCTGACGGCACAGCGCACATTCGACATCATTCCCTACCGGGGCCACGACATCGAGCTGGTCTATCGGCTGCGGGCCGAAAAGGTCACGCGGCCGCCGCAGGATTTCACCGGGATCAAGCTGATCCTGAGTTGCCGCAGCGGTCACCGGGAGATTGTCGCCGACACGCCCCGGCAGTGGAACCACGGCGATTTCGACTGGCGGGAAGTCACAATTCCGATGTCGGTCCCGGAAGATGCCCGGACCGCGAAACTCATGGTCGGTCTGCAGAACAGTTCCGGCCTGATCGAGGTCCGTTCGATCACAGTACGCGACCTCGGCGAACGTCCCGATGCCGAAGTATCGCCGGCCCCCTATCTGCCGCCGCGCGGGAAGTTCCGCCGGGCCGACACAATCGGCATCGCCGCAACCGGGCCTACGAAAGTGCAGCGTTCGCTGAACGGAATGTGGAAAATCTCCGAACTGGAGACTGCAGTGAAGCCGTTTCCCGCCGATGCCGACCGGGAACGGGGAATCGAGCGCCCGGAGTTCGACGATTCGGGCTGGGATGAAATCGCGGTTCCGCTGAACTGGTATCTGAAGTACCCGGAAAAGCAAAGCCTCCGCGAACCTTACGTGAAAGGCTGGTATCGCACCACATTCGACCTCGCCGCCACGGAGCTGAAGCAACGCCGCGTAATCCTGAAATTCGATGTGATCGGCTGCGATGCGACACTCTTCCTGAACGGCAGAGAAGTCGGCCGTCATCTCGGGGACTTCACCGCATTCGAGCTGGATGTGACCGATGCGGCGCGGCCCGGACGCAATACGCTCGCAATCCGGGTGTTCACCGATCAGGGGCACGCCGCGAATCCGGAAAAGATTCACCACGCCTACGGCGCCCAGTGGTCCGTAAAGGATATCAAGGGCGGCATCTGGCAGAACGTCACGCTGTCGCTGGAACCGGAAATCCGAATCGCCGGACTGTTCGTTACGCCACGGTTGGCGAAAAGTGCCGTCGAGGTCGATTACAAGATCCTCAACCACACCGGAGAAACCGTGAAAACCGCACTGGACTTTTCCGTTACGCCCGCAATCCGGCAGGATGCCGGCAAACTCGCCGGAACACGGCGGCATGCCGTCGCGCTGCAACCGGGCGTCAACACCGGCACGGTCGAACTTCCGCTCACCGATCCGGTCAGGTGGTCAACGACGAATCCCTATTTGTACTTTCTGGTCTGTGAGGTGAAGGACGCCGAAGGGGGCTTCTCCCGCGATGCGGTCCGGTTCGGCTACCGGGAATTCGCCGCCAGGGACGGAAAATTCTTTCTGAACGGCGAAGAAATCTACCTGTTCGGCCAGAATATCGGTTCCAAGTTCGGCGGCAACGGCCTGGACGAAGCACAAGAAGAGCGGAATATTCTCGGAATCCTGCTGGATTACCGCAATCTGGGCTATGTGATGACCCGCACCTCCCATATGCCGATCCTGCCCCTTGCATTGGAAATTGCGGACGAAATCGGCATGATGATCTACCACGAATGGGCATGGAGCTTCACCACGAATCTCGACTTCGAGGCGTTCGAGCGGAACAACCTGCGCGAAATCGCCGAGTTCGTCAAGGCGAGTTACAACCATCCCTCCGTCTGCATGTGGTCGCTGGGCAACGAGATCAAGCACCAGGAACCGGGAATCGCCCGGCAGCTGGATCTCCAGTACGACACGGTACGCGCGCTGGATAAATCGGGACGCCCGGCCTGTTCCTTTTCCGCCATGGGCAGTTGGTACTCCTACGGTACGAACCGCCTGAAAACCGATGTGATCGACATCCACGAGTATGCCGGGCTGGCTTCGCCGTGGAGCCGGCTGCCGGAACTGCTGGCCCGCCAGTATGAGGGCGAACTGCGGATCTACGGAGAAACCGGGCGGCTGTCGCGGCCGCTGGTTGCGTGGGAGACGGTCGGCTTCTCATGGGGAACGCATGTGACGGACCGCAACTTCCGGCGCGGCGATATCGGGCAATACGCCGACTATGTAAACAAGCCCAGTTCGTGGGGCAGCCCGAATGGGATCGGTTTCATCGGCTGCGCGCCGCTTTTCGAGGCGCTGACGCCCGGCTTCGCGGAGTGGGCGCAGGCGCTCTACGGAAGGCGCATCTATGAGATATTCCGGCTCGACCCGAATTTCAGCGGCTTCGCGCCGTGGTTCGGCGGCAATCCGGCGGCGACGCTGTGGACGCAACCGCTTTTCCCGGCTTTGCGGAATGAAAACTCGCTTTTTCCCCGCAACCTGTTCACCGGGGGGAACTACCGCTGGCGTCTGGAACTTGTGAACAGCAATTCCCGGAGATACCGGGCGCCGCAACTCGAACTCGCCCTCCACCGCACCACGCGCGAAGCGGTCATCCTGCATACGCAAAAGCTGCCGGAGATAGCGCCGTACAGCCGCAGTTCCGTGCCGGTCGCCCTGACGGTTCCCGCCGGACTCCGCTCCGGCGACTGGCAACTCCGGGTGACATTGCGCGAGGCGGATGAAATCGTCGCGCGAAATTACTACGATCTTTTCCTCTCGCCCCGGCCGGAAAAGATTACCGGGCGGCGCCCTCTTTTCGTGCTGGATACCGGCGCCGGGAAAAATGTGGCCGCACTTGAAACCCTCCTCGATGAGTTCGGCCTTGCCTGCCGGCGGATCGATTCCGCGGCGGAGGCCGCGGCGGACTCCGTGCTGGCCGTACCTCCCGAAACCGCGGAACCGCAGACCCTCCGGCTGCAGGACGATCCCGCAGTCGCCGCTTTCCTGAACCGCGGCGGTACATTGCTGGTGCTGGAACAGAAGAACATCAAAAGCATCCTGCCCGGCAACCGGAGCCCGGCGCCGGGAGGCAACACCTTCGTCGATGTCGTCACGCCGGACCATCCGCTTTTCGCCGGCCTCGATCCGGCCCGGTTCGATACCTGGAACAACCCGGACCACGGTTACGTGGCGGCAGCGGCTTTCCTCCCCTACTCTCCGGATGCGCTGGCAGTCAGGGGAACCGGCCTCGGGCAGAACGGCATCGGCGGAGCCGTTATAGAAGGAACTGTCGGCAGCGGGCGGGTCCTGCTGTCGCAGCTGGAAGCAACGGCGTGTTACCGGAATGACAGCGCAGCGGCCGCCTATCTGCGCAATTTGCTGGCCTATGCGGTCGGCGAAGAACGTTGGGAACAGGCACAGCCGCTCAGCGTCGGCCAGAGCCGGACCTTTGAAGTCCGGCCGGAGACGCAAAAGCCGATCGACCTTGCACCATATGCGAACGCCCCGTTCCGCGACGAATATGAAAACGACGGCAAGGGCGGCTGGACCGATCAGGGCAGCAACGACTTCCGCATGATGCCGGTCGGGGAGCTGACCGCCGCCGGAGTGCGGTTCCGCATCGTCGATCCCGCCCGGAACGGCGGCCGGGGATGCCTGGTGCTCCGCGGCTCCGAACGCCCCGGACTTCCGGCGGCAGTACGCGGCATCCGGGTATATGAAAAGGTGTCCCGGCTCTTTTTCATGCACACCGCCGCGTGGGGAAACCGGGGATTCGCCGGAGCCTACCGGATCCGCTATGCCGACGGCAAAACCGTCGATTACAAACTTCAGGGCGGCGAGAACATCGGCGACTGGTGGCGGGTCGCCATGCTGCCGGAAGCCAAAGTCGGAATCATCCGCCGGAACGCATTCGGCAGTGAAGTGGGCACTTTCGTCGCGGCGTGGCGGAATCCGCGCCCGGAGGTAAGGGTGGACTCCTTCGACTTCCTCTCCGCCGGAGAGGCGCAGGACGGGGGAATCGACTGGCTTCCGTCGAACTCCCCCGTCCCGGTACTGGTCGCCGTGACCGCGGAAAAGGCAGAGGAGAAAGATCATGGCCAATTGCAATAAAGAACTGCTCCGGCAGGTCAGGGTGTTGAAACCGAAGCTGGAACATTGGGAAGTCGCTCCGGAACAACAGGTGGCCTTCGCCGCGGACTCCACCGCCTGGCAGGGGTATGCGGCGATCGGCGTCGGGCCGGTCGCAGGAGTATTGAACCGGCCGTTCGCCGCGGGAGAGCGTTTCCTCCTTGACTTCGGAGAGCATTCGGTCGGCCGCCTGAAACTGGCGATGCGCACCACAGGCAAGCCGGCCGACGCCCCGGTACGATTGAAACTGCTCTTCGCGGAACTGCCGCAGGAGATCGCCGAAGCGGACCGGCCGTTCACCGGGTATTTGTGCCGCTCATGGATTCAGGAGGAGACCGTAACGATCGACGAGATTCCGGCAACCGTGGTGCTGCCGCGCCGCTATGCGATGCGCTATCTGCTTTTGGAAGTGGTCGGCACGCCGGACCGGCTGGTATTTGACGATATCCGGTTCATCGCCCAAAGCGCCGTGGGACGGAGGTTGCCGCCGCCCCCGCCGGGCGTTCCCGAACGGCTGGCGCAGCTCGACGCAATCGCGCTGCGCACACTCCGGGACTGTATGCAGGAACTGTTTGAGGACGGCCCCAAACGCGATCGGAGGCTCTGGCTCGGAGACCTCTATTTGCAGGCTAAAGTGGACCGGGTGAGTTTCCGTCGCTTTGACCTGGTGGAACGCTCGATCGCACTTCTGGCCGCCTTTACTTCGGAGCAGGGGCAGGTGGTTTCCAGCGTCTATGAAAAGCCGGTACCCGCCCCCGGCAACTGGCTGGCGGATTATCCGCTGCTTTTCCCGGCGCTGATCCGCGAGCACACACAAGCCGCCGGCGGAGCGGAATTCGCCGCCCGGTATTACGATACGGCCCTGCGCCAACTTGAACCGATGCGTCAAAGCTGGGGAGATACCCCTTGCCCCCATTCCGAACATTGGGCGTTCATCGACTGGTCGGAAAAGCTCGATAAGACGACCGCGCTGGCGGGAGTCTACCTCTTCGGCCTGCGGAACGCCGCCGCTCTGGCGGAACTGCTCGGACGCGAAAGCGACCGGGCGGCGCTGCTGGCCGAAGCCGAAAAACGAAGCCTCCGGCTGCGCCGCGAACTGCGCGATCCCCGGACGGGACTTTTCGTCAGCGGCCCGGACCGGCAGCTCTCGTATGCCTCGCAGATCTGGATGATCCTCGGAGGCGCGGTTCCCCCGGAAGATGCCGGCACACTGCTCCGAAAACTCGCTTCGGCACCGGAAGCAATCCGGCCCGTCACGCCTTTTTTGCATCACTTCCTGCTGGAAGCGTGGGCGGTCGCCGGCGAGTTTGAACAGCTGTTCCGCCACCTGCAGGAATACTGGGGCAAGATGGCGGATTGCGGAGCCGACACCTTTCAAGAGGTGTTCGATCCTGACAATCCGTACCGCACCCCCTATGGGGATGTCCGGCTCAACAGCGCCTGCCATGCCTGGAGCTGTGCTCCGGCATACTTCATCCGCCGCTACCGCGACCGGATTCCCGGCTGACGCCGCCAGCCTTATGCTTTCAGCGAATGGAAATAACCGAGATACTCTTTGTTCGCCTCGAACATTTCGTTGACCATGTCCCGGATTTCCGCAAGCGAAAGCACCGCGCCGGTCAGTGGATCAAAGAGAATCGCCTGATAGATCATCTTCGGGTCTCCGGCGAAGAAACCTTCAATCGCCAGCTCCTCGCACCGTGCGCTGATATTGGTCAGCAGCGCCAGCTGAGGCGGCAGCGCGCCGACGGCGACGGTGCGGAGCGTATCGCGCCCGGCGATCACCGGAACCTCCACGCAACTGCCGCAGGGCAGGTTGTCGATGTAGTGGAAATTGCGGACGTTGCCGTTGAATTCAAACGGCGTGTAGTCGCCGAACACCGCGTTGAAGATACAGCTTGCGTATTCGTTGCCCCGCGCGAGGTCGAAAGGCTCGGCCAGCTCCTTGCGGGTCAGCTCCTGCCACTTGTCGTTGCGCTCGCGGTAGCAGTCGACGATATAGGCGTGCACTCCCGGATTCCAGCCGGTTCCCGGCAGGCAGTAGGTTTCGATCAGGTCCGGCCGCTTGCGGAACCACGCATTGTATTCGGAGTTGTGGCCGCTCGACTCCGTCACGTAATAGTCCAATGCGAGAAACATTTCGTTGCGGACGATCTCCTCTTTGTAGACCTCCTCGCGGGTGGTGACCGCCTCCCGGATCAGCGGATAGGCGTCTTTGCCGTTCCACTTGAAATCGAGGTAAAAGGCCTGATGGTTGATTCCGGCGCAGGTGTAGGTGATTTCCTCCATCGGCGCGCCGATCCATCTGGCCAGCATTTCGGCGGTTCCCTGCACCGAATGGCAAAGCCCGGTAATCCGCAGTTCGGGAAATTCACTCTGCATCCCGCGGCAGAGCATCGCCATCGGATTGGTGTAGTTCAGCACGATCGCCCCGGGACAGCACTCCCGGATGTCGCGACAGATGTCCAGCATCACCGGCAAGGTACGCAGCATCCGGAAGATGCCGGAAGGGCCGCGGGTGTCGCCGACGTTGATGTCGACCTTGTACTTCATCGGGATTTCCACATCGCTGCGGAACACCTGGAAGCCGCCCTGCAGAATGGTAATGACCACACCGTCGGCGTCTTTGAGCGCCTCTTTGCGGTCGAAGGTGCTGACGACCCGGGCCGGATAGTTGCCCGCTTCTACGATCTGCTTGACCGCAGTGGTCACGAAGCCGAGTTTTTCGGCGTCGATGTCCATCAGCGCGATGGTTGCATCCCGGAAGGCCGGGAACGTCAGGATGTCCCGGACCAGCTTACGGGTGAAGCCGAAGCTACCGGCTCCGATAAAGGCGATTTTTTTACTCATGTTTCTGTACCTCTTGTTGATGGTTTTTCCGGAATCCCTCCAGCAGTGCCCGCAGCCTTCCGGTCGGAGCCGTTGCTTTCACATAATCCTTGTAACTACCACCCTCATATTCGACATCCCAGGTTTTCGATTCGCGGAAGGCGTGATAACTCCAATCCCAGCCGTACTCTTCGAAAATCGAGATGCAGTCACTCATATAGCGATCCGCCCCCTCGGCCCAGCGGGTCGCCGCGAACTCCCCGACGTAGATCCGCGCGCCGTATTTCCGCTGGAACTCCCGCACCGGCTCCAAGATTTCCTTCAGTTTTTCCCGGTCATACATCACGCCGTTGTTCACGCCCGGATAGGCGATCGGCTCTTTCAGCTCAAGCCCCTGATGAGTGTAATTGAGCGGCCGGTACATATGTACCTGATAGATCACGTCCTTGAGCGGCAGCGGAGTCAGGTAGGCAAAGGTGGAAGGTGCGGAAGCCAGATTCGACTCGATGATGATCGGAATGTCGGGATCGACTTCGCGAATCGCCTGCGCCGCCTCGTACTGCAATCGCAGATAGTTGAACGGAGCCTTCCCCTTCTGAACCGGTTCGTTGACGAGGTTATAGCCGAAAATCGCACCGGTTCTCCCTTTGAAGCGTGCAGCGATCTTCCGCCAGACTTCCGAAAACGCCTTCGCGTACTTTTCCTCGTACAGCATTGTGGTTTCGTGCGCCTCGTTGATGCCGCCGGGAGGGGCGTGGAGATCGAGTATCACTTTCATGCCCAGCCGCTCGCAATCGGCAAGGGCGGATTCAAATTCGTCGAGTTCGCCATCCAGCCAGCGGTTGTACTCCTCAAGGTCGCTCCCGACGCGGATTCCGCCCCAGTTGCGCGTCATCTGCCAGCGGACCAGATTGGCCCCCCACGAGGCGAGCACGTCGAGGTCGCCCTTGCGGTACTCCCCCGGAGACATCGCGCCGCGCAGAACTGGCGTCGAAGTTACGCGCGGTGTGTATTCCGCCCGGAAATTCTCCGGCAGTTCCGCAACCGGCGGAAAGAGGTCGGCGACCTCCAGCACTTCGGCTTTCAGCCGGGCGAAATCGACGACGCCGGAACTGTCCTGAAGCCCGAGATACAGCTTCCCGTTGACGGCGTTGTCGGGAACCAGAAAGGAGAAGGACTCCTCGCGCCAGTCGAAGCTCCCCCAGACCCGCGCCAGATTCATCCATTCCGGCGTGGTTCCCCGGAAACTGACCATCAGCTTCACGCCGTTGAAAGCCTGCGGCGGCACACTGACCTTGTCGGCTCGGATGCGGCAGGAAACCCGAAGCGTCCGTCCCCGGCAGGCGGCGATGTCGAAGGGGATGGTCATCAGGTTCTGGCCGGACTTCTTCGCCTCCGGCACGGTGAAGCGCACAAAGTTGAAACCGCTTTCCCTCATACCGGCCGCCTCCGGCGGCATACTCCATTTTTTCAGTTCGGCAGGGGAGAACTCACACCGGAACACCTCCCCGGCGGCAAGCATTGCCCCGCAGGCAGCACAGAAGAAAAACAGAAGATATTTCACCTTTTCACCTCATTCCTTTTGAAACCTTCCTGCAGTACCTGTTGCCGTTTGGTCGGAACCGCCGCTTTCACATAATCCTTGTAACTGCCACCTTCGTATTCGACATCCCAAGTTTTCGATTCGCGGAAGGCGTGGTAGCTCCAGTCCCAGCCGTACTCTTCGAAGATCGAAATCAGGTCGGCAAGATACCGGTCGCCGCCTTCCGCCCAACGAACGACAGAGAATTCCCCAACATAAATCCGCGCGCCATATCTTTTCTGAAATTCCCGCACCGGTTTGAGCAGAGAACGCAGAACCTCACGATCATAATATATGCCGTTGATTTCTCCGGGATAATTAAAGATGCCATTGCCGCCCGAACCGGGTATCCCTTGATGAGTGTAGGGGCCGGGAAGGTACATATGTGTTGTATAGATAATATTTTCAAGAGGAAGTGGAGATAAGTAACTGAAAGAGTCCGGTGCCGATCCCATGTTCGCCGCAACGATAATCAGCACATCCGGATCGACTTCACGGATGGCTCGTGCAGCATCATATTGAAGTTTCAGGTAATTGTATGGGGCCATATTTACCTGATTAGGTTCGTTGACCAGATCATAAGCCCAAATTGCATGTTCCCCTTTCAAGCGAGTGGCTATTTTTCTCCATGTATCGATGAAAGCTTGAGCGTATTTCTGTTCGTACTGCATCACGAGATCATGATCGCTCTTTCTACCTCCGGGCAGATAATGGAGATCAAGTGCTATTTTCAGCCCCAGACGCTCACAGTCGGGAAGTACCTGATTGATGAAAACGTCAAGTTCCTTTTCGAGGTGCCGGTCGAATATCGCCAGATCACGGTCAGCCTGCTCCCGCCAATGTTCGGTCATCAGCTGCCAGCGAACCAGATTCGCCCCCCATGATGCGAGAACATCAAGATCACCTTTGCGATAGACGGCCGGCGACATGGCACCACGTCGTCGGGAAAGGGCACGCGGAGTATACTTCGCTTGAAATCCTTCCGGCAATTCAGCAACCGGAGGATAGACTTCCTTGGTCGGCACTACAGAAATATGCAAATCAGCAAAATCGACAGTCCCGGAACTTTCCTGAAGTCCAAGTTGGATCTCTCCCTTACTCACAGAATCTTTAACATAAAAAATAAAATCAACAGACTTCCAGTCAAAATTTCCCCAGAGGCGGGTGGCCTGATTCCATCCGGGACGATCGTTTTCGTCTTTTGTGTGAACCATGATCTTTATCCCATTCCAATTGGAAAAAGGTTTGGTTACATCAAACGCCCGTACCCGGCAGATGACCCTGAGGAATTGCCCCTTGAAACGTTCGATGGGGAACGGAGCCGTCAGATAGGTTCCGGTGTTTCTCTTTTCCTGTAGGGAGAAACGGATAAAATGGCGGTTACCTTCCCTCATGGGAACTGCCTGCGGCGGCAGTTCCCATTGTTTCAATTCAGCAGGCGTAAAGTTACTGTACATTACCTCACGACCGTAAAGCACGCCGGAGAAACACAGCAACAGCAAAGAGAACAGGATTTGTTTCATTGTCTTTCCTTTAATAATAATTACACTATACAGCTACTGCGTTTTTTTCCAGGAGTTTTTGAAAACATTTCGCAATCTGAGCGGCACTGATTCCATATTTCATATGCTCGCTCTCATTCTGGAACGAACGCAGTCGCGGCGCCCTTTCCAGACGTGCCAGCAACTGCGGCCAGTCGATCGTGCCATCCCCCGGCAACCAGTGCCGATCGTCGCGGCTGTCATTGTCGTGCAGATGGCAGGTGACAACATCGGGAAGCAGTGCGCCGAGTGTATCCGCTTCAAACCGGATCTCGCCGTTCCAGCGGCGGCGAATCCACTCGACCATATCGGCGGAACGCTTTCCCGGCGTTCCGTCCATCAGGTTGGCATGCCCTGCGTCGAAGCAGATGCCGAATGCGTCACAACGGAACCGCTTCAGATACCCCAACAGCTCCGCCGGGGTATCGGTCGGGAAAATGGTGTTTTCCAGCACGACCGCCATGCCGAGCGTTTCGGCGCGGCGGATCAGCGCCTCCAGGGAACGGGCGGTCCGTTCCCGCAATATTGCCAACGGCTCGCCGCCGTCGTTGGTCCCGGCGTGGATGGTCACGGTTTCGCAACCCAGCTCCGCATAGGAGTCCAGCAGCCGCAAATGGCGTTTCAGCACCGCGCCGTCCGACGAATTAAGCTCCCACCCCGGCATGTGCGGAGCGTGGCAGTTGAGAACGGCAACCCTGGCACTCCGGCACTCCCTTTGCAGCAGCGCCCGGTAACCGGCCTCTTCCGACAGTCGAGCGCACGTACCGCTGTTCAGCGAAATCAGCCGGAGGCCGTACTCCGCAAACTCGCCGAGCATTACTGCAAGCTCCGATTCGGAAAAACGTTCCCACGAATGAAAATGCGAAACAGGAATATTCATCGTTCAGTTCCGTTCAGGAGTGTTCCAGAAATAGCCATCCACAGCATCAGAGCCATCTTCCGGGATACTCTCTTTACTTCGTAACTCAACATGCCCATCGGCAAATCCCACATTCGCCGCCTTGCCGTTGCCGTGCCGCCATTCTCCGATGCCATTGACACTGGAGGTCACCATTTTGCTTTTTTTCTCCACTATAGGATCGTAAGTATCCCAGCGATCCATATCAAACATGGCAGCCCTGCGGCTAGGTGACTTAATGCGGCCGATTTTCATGATATAGGTTCGATAGCTCGGAGTTGCATAACCATAATCAGACATATTGATCCCGTAATCCGCTACGCGCAAAAGCGAAGGCTGAGTGAGCGCGGTTGTGGAAGGACAGGCAAATGGTCCGAGCGGTTTTCTTTTTCCGTCGGCGGAAGTTACATGACACCAATCCTTGATCTGTGTATCGGGGGAATACAGCATCATCAACATGTCCTGCCACTTGCCGGCATACATTGTAAGATTACTGCTCGCTCCCGGGATTACTCCGTCGTTCTGATCGATATACATGCTCATGTACAGCCCCAGTTGTTTCAGGTTGGAAGAGCATTTCGCATCCTTCGCTTTCCCGCGCGCCTGATTCAGCGCCGGCAGCAACATGGAGGCGAGAATTGCGATGATCGCTATCACCACGAGCAGCTCAATAAGAGTGAAAAAGTGCAGTTTCAAATGTTCGGGCATTTTCATAGACGATTCTCCTGATTGTTATATGTCCACAATTCATCCATTTTTTTCTTGTGGATATTTATGCATATATTATGAAACATTCCGGTTGCAATGTCAAGAGGAGTTCGGAGTGAATCTCCGCTTTTTTCCGTTTTTTTTCAATATCCAGTTCAAAAAAGGTGGTATTATCGCCGCCTGGACTATTTACGGTATACCGTCTTCGGCGTGGTCCGCTGGTCATAAGCCGGATAGCCGCCGTGGTCAAGTCCCTGAAACATTGTCAGCTTCGCGGGGCAGTTCAGGTTGTTGTAAAGCACCCATACGCCGGAGGGCGGGCAGACCCAGTCGGTCAATCCGGCTTCGATCTCCACCGGCGCCCTGACCCGTTTCGCAAAATTCACCGTATCGAAGTAGGCCAGCCCCGGGGCAGGCTGGGGACGGAAGGTACTCTCGACGCGGCCGAGCGCGATTCCTCCGAGATCGCAGAACCACGGAACCCGGATGAAACAGCCGGTGACCCCGTCCGACAGCGCCGCCACCGCAACCACCTGAAACGCCCCTTGGCTCCCCCCGGCAAGATAGAGCGTCGAACCGTCCCACTCCGGCAGCGACCGGGCAAACTCAAGGGCGCGCAGATCCCGCAGGATCATGTTGTTGAAGTAGCTGCTTTCCGGTTTTTGATTCCCGGCGGCCCGCAGGCCGTAGTTGTGCAACTCACCTTGTTCAAGTTCTTTGTAATAGGCCAATTCCCGGCCGTTCTCGATGCCGTGCGCGTTGACCGAAAAGGTGATTTCGGCGGGATTTTCACGGATCGGGGCACTGCTGACACCGTACCCCTCATACCAGACCCGGAGCGGCAGCGATTTCGGCCCGGCGCCCTTGGGAATCGACAGATAGCCGGAAACCGGCCGTTTGCCGACACAGGAGATTTTCACGTCGTAAACGAAACATTGATTGCTCTCCTTGACCAGCTTCTTTTCCAGCAGTTTCGGCGGGACGGCGGCGAGTGCCTCCAGCTGTTTTTTCCAATACACGTCGAAATCCGCCGGATCGGGAGTCCCCTGCTTCAGCGCTTCCGGTTCCACCCCGCCGCCGAGGCCGTACTGGATATTGCGCCCCCCGTTCTGTGCCGGGAGGCCGTGAGGGGTCAGCAGCGTGGCCTTGACCATCACGAAACCGGGGCGGTCCAATGACCGTTCCACACGGACGGTTCCATCGGCATCCGCCTGTTTGTAGAGTACTTCGCTCTTGCCGTCGTCTCCGGCGCAGGCCAGGCGGAGGAAGCCGGCCGCGGGCCTGCCGTCCCTGCTCAGGCTGAAGGTGAATCCCATCGTTTCGCCCGCGCGGTATTCGCCGTTCTCCCTGTCGGTCGCGCCAGTCAGCCGATAGCCGCGATAATCAATGGGAATATCCTCGACAATCCTGACATTCCGGAACCGGGCCGTGCCGGAGACCTCCTCCAACGCAAGGTCGATCCGCGCCGACCGGATATCCGCCGGAACCGTCACCGCGACCGCGTGCGGAGTCCACGGCAATGAACCGGAAGAGTTTTCCGCCTGAAGATAGCCGGTTTTCCCGTCCGCATAGCTGGCGACCAGCATCAGCTTCACCCCGTTCCAGTGGTTGGGCTTTTTTGAGATGTTCTCCTGTTCTATCTCAGCGGCGAGCAGGATTTTCCTTCCGGCGATCCGTTCTATCGGGACTGGAATATTCGCTGCTGCTTTTCTTCCCGGCATCCGCAGGGAAACACTCCATATCCCGGACGATCCCGGCTCGGGGGTAAACAATACGTTTTCCGCCGCAAGCGCCATCGCGAACGGCAGGGCAAACAGAACCAGCCACCTGCGGAACTTTCTCATGCCTGTCTCTCCTTGTTTATCAAAACCATATATTTCCATTTATATGTATTTGGTTCTATATGGTATAAATATAAACTCAACCTCCGACAATGTCAAATACAGTCATATAATTCCCGGCTGATTTTAATAAAAAGTAAATAAAATTCCATTTACTCTTGAAATATCCATCAATATAGACTATGGTATTATTATAAATATAATAAGCAGAGGTGTCTGGAATCATGGAAAACCGCCGTCAGCCGTTCCTGCAGGAGGAACTCAAAAAACGCATCATGGCCGGAAAACGCGGCGATCTGTTGCCGACCGCCGCCGAACTGGCGGCTGAATACGGGGTCAACATCAAAACGGTTAACAAAGCCCTGAACCAGCTGGCAGCGGCGGGACTGCTGGAACGCAAGCGGCGTACCGGCACCGTAATCCTCGGCAATCCGCAGGAAACGCCGGGCAGACGGATCGTCGAAGTCGTGTTTTCCGGATTCGTCGATCCATTTCTGCATCCGTTCTGGGGGGAACTGCTCAAGGGGATTCACGAGGTGCTTGCCGATTCCGACTATCGGCTGATCCTCAACCATATCAGGTCGAATCCGGAAACCCATCTCTTCGACCTCGACAGAATCGAACTGTCCGAAGCGGCGGGGCGCATCACCGTCGGCCCCAGTGAAAAACGTCTTCTCGACTGGATCCGGGCGACCAAACGCCCGATGATCGCGGCGGGGGACGAATTGGCCGATCCGGAAATTCCCTCGGTTTATTTCGATTTTTCCAAAGCAATCACCGAAGCGGTCGGTTATCTCTACCGCAAGCGCGGCTGCCGCCGGATCGCTTTCCTCGGCTATGTGAACAATCTGGTCAATCCGGCCGCGCAGCAGAAGCTCTACGCCTATACGCTCGCCTACCAGAAGTTCGAGCAACTGGATATGAATCTGGTACAGGAGTGCTGGCCGATCCCCGGCCACGGCGGTCCCGCGACGGAACAGCTCCTGAAGAAATCCCGGCCGGATGCCCTGATCGTCGGCTCGGACCTGCTGATCCCCGAAATCGACGCCGTGCTGCGGAAGCGGAAAATCCGCATCCCGGTCGTCGGCTGCGACGGCGTCGTGCCGCGCGAACCGCCCGACGATTACAGCACGGTGCAGGCGCCCCGCCGGGAGTGCGGGCGGCTCGCCGCCGAGCTGCTGCTCAAGGCGGTCCGGAATCCGGGAGGGAAAATCGGGCGCCATCCCCTCGCCGCCGTATTCCAGCCGAAAAACTGAACCTCCCGGCAACGCCGTTCAGAACAGCAGCGGACTGCCGGATTCCAGCGCGAGCAGGCGCTCCTTCAATTCGACTCCGCCCGCGTAGCCGACCAGTTTTCCGCTGCTGCCGATGATCCGGTGACAGGGGATGATGATCGCGATCGGGTTGCGGTTGTTGGCCAGCCCGACCGCGCGGGAGCCGCCCGGGTTGCCGATCCGCTCCGCGATCTCCCCGTAGGTCGCGGTCGCGCCGTAAGGCACCTTTACCAGCTCCGCCCAGACCCGCCGCATGAACGGCGTCCCCTCCGGCGCCAGCGGCAGCTCGAACTCCCGGCGTTCCCCGGCAAAGTATTCCGCCAGCTGGCGCATCGCTTCAGCCAGCAGCGGCGTCTCCCGCTCCTCCGCCGGAAGCACCGCCCCGGCCGGATTCAGATACAGATGAGTGACGGCTCCCTCTTTTTCCTCCACCCCGAACCGTCCGAACGGAAAATCCCGAAAAATCCTGAAGCTCATAACATCATGCCCTCCATTCCGTGTTTTTCCAGTCTCCTGCAATATATCCCGTCAAACTCTCTTCCGCCTCCCCTTTCTCTGTAAAAACGGGAAATTTCCATAGCCGCCAAAGGCCGGTCGGAATAAAAAATGTGACTTTTTTTTCGACTTCCCTATTGACATTGATGTAATACGGTATTCAAAATATATATGACGATATGCGAAACACTCTACAATACGGAGGTGAAATGTTTGTTCCGGTTTACCATGAACTCGTCGATAAAATGAAGACGAGCATTCGCAGCGGCGACCTCTCCGGCAGGCTGCCGGGGGTGCGGGTGCTGGGAAAGCAGTTCGGCGTCAATCCGGCGACGGTTTCCAAGGCGCTCCGGGTGCTGGAGGAAAAGGGATATGTTTCGGTGGTCCCGAATATGGGAGCTTTCGTGATTCCGCGGGGAAACACCGCCCCCAACCATACCATCGGCGTGATCTGCATCCGCCGGAACGAGGCGGCGGAAGAGACCGAGTCGCGCTATCTCAGCAGCCGCTACCACTATTCGCCCTACACCGTATCGCAGATTGCGGCCGAGATCGACGCCGAAGCCGCGCAGGCCGGATTCCACGCGATCCTGATTCACATCGGGGCGGAGCAGCTGCGGCAGAATCCGGGTTATCTCACGAGTCTGCCGGTGGACGGCATGGTCTTCATCTTCTCCTCGCTGACCTACGAGATCGCCGACATCCTGAAAAAACGGCATATTCCGTTCGTATCGGCCAACGCCTGCTACGGCATCTCCGAGGTGAACTACATCGATTTCAATATGGCGCAGGGGATCGGCGACCTGCTCGACCTGCTGCGGGAACGCGGCTATACCCGCATCGGCTACTTCGGGCCGCCCGGCAAGTACGGCTTCAACGAGAGGGTCTACAACATCTTCCGCAAAAAGCTCGGCGGACTGTTCCGGCCGCACCTGTTCGCGGCGGGAGCGGAGTCGTTTGAAGCGGATTTCGGCCGGGAAGAGGAGCCGCCGTCCGAACGGGCAGCCGCCCTGATCCGCAACGGAGCGGAACTGCCCGAAGTGATCCTGTGCAACGCCGACCTCGCCGATTCGCTGGAGGAAACGATCCGCCGGCAGGGGCTGCGGGTCCCGGAGGATATCCGGCTGGCGGTCATCACGATCGACCCGAAGCAGGGAACCGCCGGAGTCGCCGGAAGCGCGTCGGAACTGTTTCAACGGGTGACGCAGCGGCTGATCTCCGTGATTCAGGAGGGGGACGACTCCGTGATCCAGCAATGGCTTCCGGTCCGGGTCTGCTGGCCGGAAACCGGCAGTTCCAATGCGATGCACCGGCAGCAAGCCTTAATTGCCCAATAAAAGAAGGAGGATTCGTGATGAAAACCAGAAATTTCACCTTAATTGAGCTGCTCGTTGTGATAGCGATCATCGCTATTGTGGTAACCTCAAAAGCTGGATTTTTTTTGCAATTTTCTGCAATTTTTGCTTTCAAGGCTCTATGAGGAACGATAGATTACAATAGAAATATGGTCTACGGTATACATATTTCTTAACACTCAAGGTAGCATAACTATACCGAGATGTCAAATATTTTATGGACATCTTTCTGTTACCGTCGTACCTTTTTCTATATCTGCCGATAACTTCCAAGGACTAGTTGGTAAAAACGATACCGAAACACTTTTACCGTTCGCCTTATTTCTTCTCCTCCTTGCCTTGCTCTTCTAAAGTAGAATCTTTTGTCTGGTATCCGTTACAGTTCCTCTGTTAAAATTGATATACAGGGCATTTACCAACGTAATAGCCATCATGACGTGGAAACGAGTTCACCTGTTCGGCCAATGGCAACGTGTCAAAGACGTGTATTTTTCAAATCTGCTATGGAACTGACAGGAATAATTTCTCGACATGGGAGAGGGCACTCTTGTTCTGGAGCCTTGAGCATCTCAGTCGTGAAGGAACTCGGAAGAGGCTGGAATATTTCTTCTACTTGGATAGTTACAAGGTCAAATGGTACTCCTGCAGTTTTGAACAAAACCAGAAAAGAAGTTTCCATTTCTGGCATGAAGCTCGAAATTTGGGCGTGAAGACTCAAGGATACTTTTATTTTAATCACTTGCATTTTTTCGTATGCGGCAGTATTGTGAGAACAGTAAAACGCCCAACTTTCGGAGGATGCTTTCATGAGGCTTTATACCAAAGAGCATTTGTGGCTGGATTTCGAAGATGGCATTGTGGTTCTGGGATTGACTTCATATGCAATTTCCCAATTGGGAGAAATTACATTTCTGACACAATATATCACCAAGAGGAGGAATTTTCAAGGGCAAACGACTCAAAAGTCGTTAATTATAAAGCGTTTAACGCATTACGCAGAACACATTATAAACAATCACTACGAGAGGAAATCATGGTTGACCGTTTTTGTCAATATACTACCTCCTGCTGATTTAGGAAGCCATTAAAATACCAGCCTTTTATTTTGCATAAAGGAAACGCAGATGTAACGTCATCGCGATTACAATTCTGACTGCAAACCTGATCCGGTGGATGCTGGAGCCGGGGTGGCCTTTATCGCGGCCAATTCCAACTCCGATTTTCATCTTGAGAATGTCGGGATTTATCCATGAGTACAGGGTGGCCGCATAAAGCCGTCCGGTTCCGCAAGCCCTGAAGTAGGAGCCAAGCGGTCCGCGCCGGTCAGTCCATGCGTTCGCTGATTCCGGCTCCGCGCTCAACCGCAGAGGCCACTCACCCCAGCATATTGTTGTTCCTGAAATATTTGGGTGTCTGTCCGGTATATTTTTTGAACAGCCTGTAAAAAAAGAACTCGTTGTCGTATCCGACCCGGGCGCTGACCTGTTTGATGGTCAGGTCGCTGCCCAGCAGCAATGCTTTTGCCCGCTCGATGCGATGGTTGCAGATATACTGCTTGGGGGTGATCCCAAACGTGCGGTGAAAATCCGCGGAAAAATTGTTGTAGTTCATTCCGGCGATCACCGCCAATTGGGTTACGATCAAATTCTTCTCCAGATTCCGGTCGATGTATTCGAGCACGGTGGAGTAGCGTCCGATATTCACCCCCTGCTCGTAGTCGCTCTTCGGCATCGCGGTCAGAAAGGGGGTCAGGAGGCGGCGCAGAATGACGTCGGCCCCGATCAATGCCTCCGCCCCGTCGCCGATTTCCGCGCAGCGCAGCAAATCTCTCATCAGCGCTTCCGTGTCCGGAGGCGCCTTCAACCCGATCAACCGCCGGAAGTAATCCACCTTCTCCAGCCGGGACGAACGGAAATGCAGCCAGTAATGGGTGAATTTACCCGCCGCTGAATAGCGGAACGGCCGGTCCGCCGGAATCAGATACACCATTCCCGGCTCCAGCAGATAGCTGCCGTCTGCAAGAACCAGACTGACATTGCCGTCCACCACATAGTAGAAACGGAAATACGGATCGGATCGGAACGGATGAAAGACATCGAGATCGTCTTTCGTCGCCATCCCGCTGACCAGCACATCCAAGTCGAGGCGGCTGATCAATTCCCGCTCCGGGCTGTCGGCGAAGAAAAATGCGATCTCGTCCTTGCCCCAGTGTCTCTGTCTTTCCATCGAAAATTCTCCTGAAATTTAGAAAAGTGCATATAATAGCGGATACAAGTGCATTGGCATAATACCAATTTTATTATATAATAAGAACTGGAAACAGTCAAGGAGAGAATTTCGATGAATCACAATAATATAAAGAATTTCACCCGTGCCCGGTTCGGAATGTTCCTCCACTGGGGCCTCTATTCGGTTCCGGCCGGACGCTGGAAAGGCGAGCGGATGGACTACATCGGGGAATGGATTCAATCCCGTTTCCGCATTCCCAACGCCGAATACGCGGCGCTGGCGGAACAGTTCAATCCGACCCTGTTTGACGCCGACGAGTGGGTGAAGTGCGCGAAAGCGGCGGGCATGACCTATCTCGTGTTCACCGCGAAGCACCACGACGGATTCGCCATGTACCGCAGCCGGATCAGCAAATACAACGTCGTCGATGCGACTCCGTTCGGGCGGGACGTGCTGCGGGAACTGGCCCTCGCCTGCCGGAAGTACGGGATGAAACTCGGAATCTACTACTCCCACTGCCTGGACTGGCACGAGGCCGACGGCGCGGACCCGGGCCCGGACTCCCCCAAAAACTTCGGCATGTCGTGGGGCAACGACTGGGATTATCCGGATTGGTTCGAGAAAAACTTCTCCCGCTATTTCGAAAACAAGGCGCTCCGCCAGATCGGGGAACTGCTGAGCGATTACGGTCCGGTCTTCCTGATGTGGTTCGACTGCCCGCTGGGAATCAGCGAAGCGCAAAGCAGAAGACTGCGCAAACTGGTGAAGTCGCTCCAGCCGGACTGTCTCATCAACGGCCGGATCGGTCACGGGATGGGGGACTTCGGCAGTCTCGGCGACAACCAGTCCCCCGCCGGAAAGTCACGAATTCCGCTGGAATCGGCCCAGACACTCAACCGCACCTGGGGCTACAAGAAAGACGACCACGACTGGAGGGACGCCGAACACCTGATCGACGGACTGCTCTCCTGCAACGAAAAGGATGTGAATTATCTCTTGAACATCGGACCGCGTCCCGACGGCAGACTGCCCGAGGCGTCGCTCGACATTCTCGGGGAAGTCGCGGAATGGCGGAACCGCAACGGCGTCAGGATCGAAGGGACCGGCCCCAACCCGTTTCCCCAGGCTTTTCCGTGGGGATACTGCACGTTGTCCGGCAGCACGCTCCAGTTTTTTGTGAAGGAGCATCGGAAGGAAATCGAGATTTCCGGACTACGCAACGAGGTGAAGGCGTGCAATCTGCCGTTCGAACGGAACGGGACGCTTCTTCGCATCGCACTCCCGGCCGAACGCGGCGACGACCTGCCGCTGGTCGTCAAGGTAAAAACCACCGGGAAACCCGAGATTGACCGAACGCTGACGCTTCAGGACGGCGTTCTGATCCTGTCCCCGGCAAGCGGGGAGATCGTTCACGGGAACGCTGCGGCAACCGCTTCCGGGGAAACGAAACTCGGCGCGGCGGCGGAGGTGCTGACGGAAAAGCCGGAATGTTCGCTGAACGACGGCGGAGCCCTGACCCAGTGGAACCACCCCGGCGACGGAGTCAGCTGGGACATCCGGATTCCGGAAGCCGGGTCTTACGAGTTTCAGGTTGTGACCGAGAACCGTTGTCACAGCGCCCCCTGGACCGGCGGCCGCCGCGTGCGGCTGGAATTCGCCGGACAACGCCTGGAATGTGAACTCCGGGAAGATGAAAAACTCACCTCCCGCTGCTACGCCCGGGCCATCTCCAAGATCGGGACGTTGACTCTTTCCGGCTCTGCCAGCGGAATTCTTCGACTTTCCAATCTGAGCACCAACAAAACGGAGGCCGCAAACATGAATCTGACCACTGTGAGAATTCAACAACAGACCAGGAGAACAAAATGAAAAAAACAGAAAACAAAAACAACTGTTTCACGCTCATCGAACTGCTCGTGGTAATCGCGATCATCGCGATTCTGGCGGGCATGCTGCTCCCGGCATTGAGTAAGTCGCGGGAGAGGGCGAAAGCGATTACCTGCACCTCAAACATGAAGCAGGTCTTCACAGGACTTTCCATGTATGTGAACGACTACAACGGTTGGCTGCCGCGGACTAATTGGCACTGCGCGTATGCTACATCTATTGTGGGGTATCTGGGGATCTCCAGCGATGCTGAATGGGGAGGTGCTCCGTATTACAAACAGCCGAAGACAGTTCTGCACTGCCCGGCGGCGGACACGTCGATCACCGGTTCCGTTACGTATTACGGACCGTCGTATTCCCCGACGATGAAATGGCCAGTTTCTTATGCAGGGGGAAAAGAGAACGGATGCTGGATTTACCTTGACGACTGGGATTTGACCAAGCCGTCGCAGAAACTGGACAAGATCCTAAGTGGATCGGCCATTCTGGTGGACATGAATTGGACGCTGAATGACACAGGCTTCGCCGGTGTTCAAATTTTTGTCGGGGATTATACCCTGTCCGCCCCGACCGCGCCCGGATTCAAGCACAATCTCGGGAGCAATTTCCTATTTACGGACGGTCATGTTGCCCTAGTTCGGTATCGCAACGGCGCGAAATGTCTCGACAACGACTACAAAATGCTTTGATACACTGAAAATCAATCCGTCATATTTGAGGTGCCCAATGGCAGTCTGCAAAAATTCTTGTTCCTTCCCAATTTTGACCTGCCAGGTCATTGCGGAAGCGGACTGCCATATCATCCACGAAAACAAGGTGTCAGAACCCACCCGAACCCTGTTCCTCGCCGATTCGCGGAGCAACTGGTTTTATTCCGATTTACGGGTACGTGTTCCCAACACTACCGTTTTCACCTCCAGGCCGTTTTTGCTTGCTCACCAAAACCGGAGCAATGCGGCTTTTTTCGACGGGCATTGTGAGAATCTTTCCAAAGACAAGATCAAAAAAAGTTTTCTCCCGATTCCCCATTCGCCTATTGACCGGGAGAGTATTCCAAAAGAAAAAAAGATAAGAAGCCCATACCGAGATTTGTCAGAAAAATAGTTTCCAGAAAGGATCAAAATGAGAGTTAAACAATTATTCTCAGGACTTGCGGCGGCAGTTGCCGTCTCGCTGTCAGCGGCCGAATGCCTCACCAGCAATTCCCTGAATTGGACCTCTTTCGCCAATCAATGCAATGGAAGTGCGGTGAAAACCGCGGACGGCGGCTACGAGATGTCAAAAGAGTCCGGCGGTGACGCCGTTTATCTCTACAACAAGGATAGTTATCCGGTCGAGCAGGGCAAAACTTACCGGGTGTCGATAAAACTCGGACAGTGCGACTCCAGACTGAAGCCGGAAGTAATGATCACTTTCCCCGGAAACCAAGACAGAAAACCCGCGTCGTATTCCGTTCTGTTCAAAAACAACGCGGCGGAGGCATATTTTACCGCGCAGCCCGGAGACAAGGGAATCCGGATTCACCTGATCGCCAAGGGGAACGGCAAAGCGAAAGTGGATTCCGTACTTGTGACCGAAGCCAAGACCCTCCCGTCCCCCCGCACCGAAGTTGCATCTGATAACGGCAACCTGTTGGATAACGATCTTCTGGACTGGACCTATCTGGCCAACAAATGCAAAGGCGTCGCGAAAAAGAATGCAAATGGAAGTTACGAAGTAACAAAGGAATCCGGGGGCGACGCCTTTTACTTTTACAATAAGAACAACTATCCGGTCAAGCCGGGTAAAACCTACCGGGTTTCCATAAAACTGGCGCGATATGACGCTACCCTGAATTCCATACTGATGATCAGCTTTCCCGACAACAAGGGCAGGAATCCAGCTTCGTATACCGCTCTGCTCAGAAACGGCGAGGCGGAGACAATTTTTACCGCCCAACCCGGAGATCAGGGAATCCGGATTCATCTGGTAGTCGACGAAGACGGAACAGCGGAAGTTGCTTCGGTTGTGCTGAAAGAGTTGGTCCCGCTCTCTTCCTCGCCGGTCGATATATCCAACGCTGTCAACATGGGGTTTAAAGACGAGATTGCCAATGACAGGAAAGGCGGCTGGACAGATCAGGGATCCGATAATGACCTTCGTATTTTCAAACCGGGGAAGAGGAGTTTTTCCGGTGTGATGTTCGATATCCTTGATGAGACAAAGAACAACGGTAAAGCCTGCATCGCTCTGGCCGGAAAAGCACAGGAGTGGTTGCCGGAGTCTGTTTCGGTTAAGGCCGATGGCGCGTGGACAAGTCTTTTTCTTTTGCATGCGCTTGCGTGGGGCGAGTCAGCCCCGGGCGGGATTACCGTTGCATATAAAGACGGCAGCAAGCAGGAGATTCCCGTTACCTCGGCGGATGTAGGAAATTGGTGGGGGCCTTGTGCCGGGACAAATTCCGTTGTCGCGTGGAGCGCGGATAACAACGCGGCGTATGTCGGGCTTTATCTCACGCAATATAAAATTCAGGACAAGCCGTTGGCTTCCATAACGCTTCACAGCAATTGCGGGCCGGTCTGGCTGATCGCAGGGCTCTCGCTGGCAAAAGGCGATTATCTTATCCCGAAAAATGTTGAAACGGTTATTTTTGAAAACAAAGAGTGGAAACGACTGGAGCTGAAACAGGATATTCAAAAGGGAAGCGTGCTGGATTTTTCCGCTCTCCAGGATGCTCCTGCCGGAAAGTACGGGCGTGTAATTGTAAACGAGAGCGGAAAATTCGCTTTTGAAACAACCCCGCAGAAGGCGGAGCGGTTTTATGGCACGAACCTGAACGGGATCATCTATATTGATAAAACATGGTGCAAGCGGATAGCGGAACGTCTTGCCATGTCCGGCTATAATTCCGTCAGAATTCATCATCATGACGGCGACCTCCTAAAAAAAGACAGAAAAGGGATTGTGTTCGACCCTGAAAAAGTTGATCTGTTTGACTATTTTATTTTCTGTCTTAAGGAGAAAGGGATTTACGTGACGATTGATCTTTATGTCAGCCGTCAGCTTGTTCCCGGTGAACTTTCCGATCTTCCCGAATTCTCCGGACTGGACGGATACAAGGGGCTTGTGTTTCTTCTTCCGTCGGCGATGGATAATTGGAAAGATTTTACCCGGCAGTTTCTCACTCATGTCAATCCGTATACGAAGCTGGCGCTCAAGGATGATCCGGTTTTGATAACGCTTTCATTGATCAATGAAGATACCATTTTTGACATGTCCCAAAACCAGCGCACGTCGGCGCTTTTCCGCAAACGTTATGATTCGTGGCTTCAGAAGAAGGGGATTTCTCCTGACAAGGCGGACAATTCCACATGGAACGAATTTCTTTCCGAACTTTACAGCAGGGGATTTCGTGAGATGAAAACGTTTGTCCGTTCCCTTGGCTGTAAAACGCCGATCACTGACCAGAATATGGCCCAGAATATCCCTTTGACTCTTTTGCGGTCGCAATACGATTATGTTGATATCCATGCATACTGGGATCATCCCCGCATGGAGGAATGGGCGCTTCCGTTTGGAATTGCGGGGAAAAGCTTTATCACGACCGGGCCCGACTGGTTGGTTACGGTTATGTCCGGCCGTATCCTGGGTAAGCCATTTGTCATTACGGAATTCGATTTCGCTTCACCGAATCCTTTCCGTGCCGAGTCCGGTCCGCTGATGGGAGCCTACGCCTCCCTGCAGGATTGGGACGCGCTTTACCGGTTTGCCTACGCGCATCACACTTCTCATATCTTAGGAAATGGTCACATTCACGTCAATGCCTGTTGGGATATCTCCGTTGATCCGGTCAAAGCGCTTTCCGACCGAATCGGAATTCTTCTTTTTCAGCGCGGAGACGTTTCGCCCGCCCGCAAGTGCATTCCTACCATTGTCTGCAATGACCTTGCCGGAAACGAGGTAAACCGACCTGATGGATGGGATATAAAACAACTGGCGTTTGTCTGTAAAATAGGCATGGTCATTGTTGACAAAAAATGCCAATGTGTGAGCCCGGACGTTTTTCCGAAAGATGCGATTGCCGTCAATTGCATTCAATCGGCGATGTCCGCACATGGGTGGGGTCGCCCTGATCTTTCCGCCGATAACGCTTCACCGTCCGGAATTTTGAAAAACTGTCTTCCGCAAAACATTGCGGAAGGGCTTGAACACGGATTATTGATCAGTACAACCAATGAATTGGAGCGGAATAGAATTGCCGGCACGTTCAAAGCGATAACCCCCCGGAGCGAAACGTTGATTGTTCCCGCAGGAACGGCGCTTTCCGGAAAACGTTTTTCTGTTGAAGGCAATACCGAATGGGCTGTTTTCTGTGCCGCATCCGTTGACGGGAAGTCATTGGCAGAAAGCCGGCGGATTCTTGTGCTGCATCTCACAAACGGTCTGTATTCAGGGACGAAGTTTGCAAATTCCCAAATGACGCGGCTGCTTGATTGGGGGCATTATCCCTGTCTTGTCCGGACCGGCAGCGCCTTGCTTACTCTCCGGGGCGCATACACGGGATATAAACTGTATGGAGTGGATCTTTCCGGAAAACGCATAAAGGAAATCCCATTAAAATGTACGGATGCGGCCCTCTCCTTCATTGCCTCAATCTCATCCGGACCCGACACGATTCTGGCATATGAACTAGTCAAGGAATAAAGTCACCTGAAATTCTGATGCGTTTTCAAGCAGCCGACACCGATCGGAAAAGGCTTCCCGCCCCGAAGAAGATATTCCGGGCGGGAAAGCAATCCAATTATTACTGTCCGCAGAATCGGGAAAGTCTGATTCTCTGGGACTGATCGGAATTTTGATTCTCAGCATTGAGGATAAGACAGACTGAAAATGATTCAAAAATCAAGAAAACGGCTGAAATCCGCCCGAACAATAAGGATGCGAAGATTCCAGTAATCTTCTCTCAAATTCAAGAAAGAGTGAGTGTATTATGAAGATTCAGAATGGCCAGCGGCTGGTGTTTATCGGAGACTCAGTAACGGATATGGGACGTACACGCAATGGCGACGCCCCTTCGGAAGGCCTGTTCGAGCCGCTCGGCAAAGGATATCCCCATATCGTTTCGGGACTGCTCAACGCGGTGTATCCGGAACGGCGAATCCGCATCGCCAATGTGGCCAACGGCGGCAACAACGTACGCGACCTCAAAACCCGCTGGCAGCGCGATGTGATCGACCTGGCCCCGGACTGGCTTTCCATTCTGATCGGCTTCAACGATGTCTGGCGGCAGTTCGACTCTCCACAGTTTCCCGAACAGGCCGTTCCGCCGAAAGAATACGAAAACACCCTCCGGGAGCTGATCGCTGCAACCAAGCCCCTGCTGTCCGGCGGGCTGGTTCTGATGACCCCGTTTTTCATCGAACCGAATTCTTCCGATTCCATGCGCAAGCGCATGGATGAATACGGCGCGGCCTGCGCAAAAATCGCAGCGGAAACCGGTGTGCTGTTCGTCGATCTGCAGGCGGTGTTCGATAAGGTGCTGAAGCATTGCTATTCCTGTTATATCTCCTGGGACCGGGTGCATCCGAATGTCTATGGTTCGACCATCATCGCGCGCGCATTCCTGCAGGCGGTAGAATTCGACTACAATCACGAACTGTAAAAAAACAGGAGAGTTTCATATGGCGGCAAAACAAATCTATGCGATCGGGAACTCCCATCTGGACCCGATCTGGCTGTGGCCCCGCGCCTCGGGAAGAAGCAGTATGCTCAACACGGTCCGTTCGGTGGTGAAGCTGATGGAGGAGTTCCCGGACTTCAAGTTCAGTTGCTCCTCCGCGGACCTCTACCGCTGGTGCGAGGAGCGCGACCCCGGGCTTTTTCGCCGGGTTGTCGAACTGGTCCGCGAGGGGCGGTGGGAACCGGTCGGCGGTTGGGAGGTCCAGTCCGACGCGGTAATCACCCGGCTGCCGATCCTTTTGAAGCAGGCCGAGATCGGGCAGGAGTATTTCCGCACCCGGTTCGGCGCGGCGTCATCGATCGCCTATAATGTTGACACGTTCGGCCACACCGCCATGCTGCCGGCAATCCTCCGCCAGCAAGATTTCACGGCCTATGTCTACGGACGCGGGCAGGAGTGTTTGCCGTCGGTCTTCCGCTGGATCGCCGACGACGGCTCCGAGGTCGTAGCCCACCATGCCCGTGACGGTTACGGTACCCCGCAGGCAATGAGCCGCGAACAGTTTTGGGGCCGCATACGCGATCACTATAAACACGGCGACGAGTTTCAGACCTTCTTCTACGGCATCGGCGACCACGGCGGCGGCATCTACGCCAAGCATCTGGAATGGCTGAATGAGGCGCGGCAGGAATTCCCGATCCGTTTCGCGACGCTCGCGGAGTTCTTCGCCGACCTGAAAGAGCAGAAGGTCGAACTGCCCGAATTCCGCGGCGAGATCGCACCGGCGGCGCGCGGCATTTACTCGGCTTGCCGTCCGGTGAAGGAGGCGGCGGCGCGCACCGTCCGCCATCTGCTCAAAGCCGAACGGCTCGGAGCTCCCGCCGAAACGCTGGCAAGGCCGTGGCGCGAAGCGGCGTTCGCCCATTTTCACGACATCATGCCCGGCTCCTCCATCCGCAAAGCGCTGGCGGAGGATGTGACTTCGCTGCTCGGCGCGGCGGACTTCGCCGCCACCGAATACATGGATGAGGAGCTGGCTGCGTCGGAGAGCGCGGCCGACCTCAATTTCATCACCGAAGGGGGATTTCAGGTGTGGTCTCCCCATCCGTTCCCGGTGGTCGCGCCGGTCGCGATGGATGCGTTCAGCGACCCCAACGCAGTCGGGGAGTCCTTCTCCTCGCTGATCGACCGCGACGGCAATTGTTATCCGCTGCAACTGCTGCCGGGGACCACCAGCTACGGGCCCTGTCTTTCGCCGTGGGGACGGCTGACCGCGGTGTTGTCGCTGGGCGCCTCTCAGGAACAATTCTACGCATTCAGCCGCCGCAAGGCGGAACCGCTGGAGAATCTGGGGTTTGCGAAGCAGCGCGAACTCCTCGCCAGGCTCCGCTTCCCGGTGCTGCCCGACCGCAACGGCGTGTGGGGGTTCACGATGACCCCTTACGGCGTCGCGTCGGAATACGCGGAATGCACCGGCATCCACGAGTTCGCCGATGGTCCGGTCTGCAGCATTCTCGCGGCGACCTATCGCTATCGGGAGTCGTCCGTCCATCTGGAGCTGACCGCCTATCGCGGCATCGCCGAGGTGGGGGTGCGCCTCGCGGTCAACTGGCACGAGCGTTTTACCTGTCTCAAGCTCGGGATTCAACTCGCCGCCCAGCCCGATTTCCTGCTCACCGGCAACGCCGGGGGAATCACCGAACGCTACCGCTGGAGTTGCGACTATGCGCTTCGCAATGTAAACGGAGCGTGGATGCGTACTCCTGCGGACTCGCCCGAGTACGCATTCACCGATTTCTGTCAGCTCCATTCGGGGAGCGAGGCGGTCACGGTCTATGCGCCCGACCTCTACAGCTGCAACCTCTCCGACGGAATGCTCGGCGTAACGCTTCTGCGCCCCTCGCGTTATGCGGACTTTGTGAGCTTTCCATCATTCGAACGGGAAGGGTGGATGGATCTTGGCTTCTCTTACTTTTCACTCTGGATCGACAGCGATCCGGCGGTCGTCCCGGAAATGCTGCCGCGCCGCGCGTCGGTGCGGCTGCTGACCCCCGAGGTGCGCGAGATCACCGGCCACGCGCCGTCGGAGTTTGCGAACCCTCATGCGCGCCCCCCTCTGCCCGAACTGTCCGGCGAATTGGTCGCCGAGAGCTTTTCTCAAGAAGGAACGACCGTCTGGAACCCCTCCGGAGAACCGGCGCATTGTCGCTATGCGAACGAGGAGATTGTTCTCAAACCCCATGAGATCCGCATGATTTCATCCGGAAATATCGGCAAACCTCAGGGTAATTAGACCGAAAGCAATGAATCGCGTAATCCGATCATAGAAAGACAATTTTTCATGAAACGTTCGGAATTGAATGGCTGGATCGACGAGGCCCTGGCTTTTTTCGACTCGTTCCATTTTCTTGTGCCCGCGTGGGCGCGCTGGTCCCCCGGCCAGTGGAACCGGGCCGGCGGCGTCCCCGATGAAATCCGCGATTGCCAGCTTGGGTGGGACATCACCACCTTCGGGAGCGGCGACTTCAAAAAGATGGGGCTGATCCTGCTCACCACCCGGAACGGACTGCTCGTCTCCGCCCCCGGAAAAAATTATCCGAAACCCTACGCCGAAAAGATCATGATGGTCCGCGACGGGCAGGTCACTCCGCGCCACTTCCACATGCAGAAGCAGGAGGATATCATCAACCGCGGCGGAGGCAACCTGGTGATCGAACTCTGGCCGGCCGATCCGGCAAAGAAGCGGCTTCTGGACATGGAGTTCACCGTCCCGGTGGACGCTTTCCCGCGCAAACTTCAGCCGGGGGGCAAGGTGGTGCTCTCCCCCGGAGAAAGCGTTTGCCTCAGCCCCTGCCACGCCCATCTCTTCTACGGTGACGGCGACGTGATGGTCGGCGAAGTCTCGCGGGTCAACGACGACTTCACGGACAACTGTTTCGTTGACGGCATGCCCCGCTTCGATCAGATTGAGGAGGACGAACCCGCCCGCTATCTGCTCGGCATCGACTACAGGCCGAAGATAAAATAAAGCTCCTCAACCCAAGGGTCAATACTGTTCATTTAGCAACCTGAAAGTGGGATGAAGCGCACACTTCAGTGGCGTATTGTGCCTTGAAATTGGGGGTATCGATCATTTTCAGTTGAAAACAATTTCAAAGCCGAAACAAAACGACTGAAAAATCAGTCAAAACAATTATGACGAGGAGATCACGATGATCTCTTCACCGATTCTGAAGAGGACTTTCCATTATGGCATTCACCACGGCGAATATTCCAGACCGCGCTCACAGCGAACTGAAATTCCATAAATATTACGGCGACGATTTGTCGATGCATGAAACGGCGTCTCCTGAAATGATTGCGGAATTCCAGAAAAAATATCCGAGGGATTTCTACTGTTTCGGGATTCCGCGTGAATTTCCGGTCGCGCGGTTTGATCTCCCCGCAGGAGTCATGCTCCTGGGCGCGGTCGGGGAGCTTGAAAAACTCCGGCTGACCGGGCGTCCCGGGGAGTTCCTCGCATTCCAGATCGCTGTCTGGTCCCCCGGACAGGCGCTGGGGAACCTGCATCTGGAGTGCGGAAGTTTTCCGCTCCCCGTGCGGGTGTTTCTCCAGGAAAATGAGCAGAAGATCAACCTTTCGGCGGGACGGATTCAGGTATTCTGGTGTATGATCGACCTTCCGGACACAGCAAGGACGTTTCACGGAAATTTTACAGTGACAGCCGACGGTTTTTCAACTGTCGCGATTCCCTGTGCGCTGACCGTCGCCGGGGAAAGGCTGACCGACGGCGGCGAATCCGATGATTCCCGTCTGGCGCGGCTCCGCTGGCTGGATTCGGAAATCGGGATTTCCCATGAGGTTCCCGAACCTTACCTGCCGCTCCGCAGAAAAGGATTAAAACTTTTCATGTTCGGACGCACGCTGACGCTCTCGCCGGAGGGACTTCCCGAGTCTGCGGAAAGCTTTTTCTGCGGCAGCAATGACCGCCTCGGCACAGTCGGCAAGTCCTTGCTTTCCAGGCCGTTTGCATTTGTTCCTGACGGCGGATTTCCCGCGGTAGCCTCCGGCAGCTTCTGCCGTTTCACGGTTGAAGCGCCCGACCGGATCGAATGGCGTTCCGGATGCCGCTTCGCGGGGTGCGGGGCGGAACTGTCGGTCTCTGGATTTCTTGAATACGATGGATTTGCATCTTTCGACTGTTCAATCAGATTCTCAAAGGAGTGTTCCCTGAACGATCTGCGGCTGGAATTTTCGGCGTCGGGCTGCGAATTCATCGGCCTGAACCGTCACGGAGGACCGGCGCCGGACAAACTCCGCTGGCTTTGGGACACCCGCCGCAACCAGGACGGCTTCTGGCTGGGAGACCTCAACGGAGGAATCCGTCTGCGGCTTCGGGACCGGTCGAGCCGGATTCCGCTGACGAACTGTTATTATCATTTTTCGCCGATCACGCCGCCCCCCGCGTGGGATAACGGTGGCAAGGGCGGAATTGCGCTGACGAAATGTGGCGGCATCAGCGAAATCACAGCTTTTTCCGGAGCGCGGAAGGTTACCGCAGGGACGATGCTGGATTACGGATTTGAACTTCAGCTCACTCCGTTCAAGCCAGCGGATCCGGTCCGGCACCTGAAGCAGCGCTTCTTCCATCCCTACATGCACGATCTTGAGCTGCCTCTGGAAAAGATGTTCACGCCGGAATTCTTCTCCAGGCTCCGTGCCGAAGGAGTTGAAGTCATCAATCTTCACCATGCGCTGAAAGAGAATCCGTTCATCAATCTGCCGTATACCGCCGCTTCACTCCCATACCTGCAGCAATTCGTGGAACAGGCCCACCGTGAAGAACTGAAGGTCTGCTTGTACTATACCATCCGGGAACTGTCAGTGCATGCGCCGGAATTCTGGGCCTTTGCCGCCATGCGCGGCGAGATTCTGTTCCCCGGTCCGGGCAACGAGGCGCGCCCCGAGACCGCGCCGATGGGAGCGCACCCCTATCTGCAGACAAACTGCCGGTTCGGATATCTTTCCGCATGGGCGGAAGCCGTCAAGGAAGGACCGCATGCCGGGGAACTTGATCTTGCAGTCGAAACCGCACCGGGAAGACGTTTTGAAAATTATTATCTGGAAGGACTCCGTTATCTGCTGGAACGCTGTCCGATTGACGGGCTTTACCTCGACGACATCTCGCTTTCGCGGGAAGGCTTCCGCCGTCTTGGAACGATTTTCCGGAGCATCCGCAAATGCGAACCGATTCTGAATCTCCATTCCTGGAATTCCTACAATCCGCGCTTCCCGAATTACGGCAACGCCTCGCCGGTCCTGCGCGATCTGCATTTTTATCCGTTCCTGAGTTCGCTCTGGATCGGAGAAGCGTTCGACTATGAGGGGACCTCTCCTGATTACTACCTGACGGAAATTTCAGGGCTGCCGTTCGGTCTGATGAGTGAAATGCTCGATCGGGGCGGAAATCCGTGGCGCGGGATGCTTTTCGCCATGACGGGGCGTCTCGGCTGGCTTGCCGACCCGCGGCCGCTCTGGAAACTGTTTGACAGCTTTGACCTGGCGCACAGCCGCATGATCACCTTTTGCGATGCGGCCCCCGCGGTACGCTGTTCCGCGCCTGCGGTGAAAGCAACCCTGTTCCTGCATCCCGGCGGCCGGGCGCTTCTGGCAGCCGCCTCATGGAGCCCACACACGGAAAAAGTGCGTTTCCGGTTCGATGTCGCACAGTTGCCGGAGAACCTGCGAAAATTCAGCACGCTCAATGCCATGGGAATCAATGGAATGCAGACCGCAGAACGTTTTGATGCAGACGCGGAGATCCCCGTCGAACCTGGACGCGGGATACTGCTTTTATTGGAGGAATAAAATGAAAAGTAAGGACATCTGACCGGTCTACGGCCTGACTGATGTCCATTATCTGGCATCAAAGGCATCTGACCTGCCGTAATATTTTGCGGCAAATCAGATGCCCTGATTATAAATTGTTAATGTCCCAAATTTTGTGATGGGACGTGTTGCTTGACAAAGTTGCATCTGCCCTTTATTTTGAGTTTACTCAACGACTCAACATAAAGGGAAAGCAGATGCAAGGTAAGATTAGCATGGATCTATCGTTTTGTCAATCAGAGACTGGTTTTTCTTTGGACGAACTCGTGGTAAAACTGGGCGATGTGTATGAACGCAAGGCTTTCGGCGAGCTGCTGAAGATGATCTTGCAGATGGTTCAAGAGATTCTGATGTACCGAATCTTTCATGGCAAAACGGATGCGGTGAAGTGTTGTGACAGCGGCCACCTCCGCATGAATGGCAGCTTTGAGCGTCGGATTCGCACCAGTCTTGGCGAGTTCAAAATGTCGTTTTGGCGGGTGAGTTGTTCCGCTTGCGGCAAGACGTTCTCGCCGCTGCAGCGGTTCATTCATCTGGGGCGTTATCAGACGAAAACCAATGAACTGGAAAAGTTGGTGATCGAAGCCGCGAGCGAAACAAATTATCGTCGAGCCGTTCGAGATTTGGCGCGTGATGGCAAATTACCGGTGTCATTTCATACCGCGCATGGCTGGGTATTACGAACGGATTGCGATGAAATCGATCTTTCCAGGCAGGTGATCGGTTCCGTTCCGATTCAGATCATGCCTGACGGAACCGGCTTCAAGGGCGAAGGGCGTGACGGCAAGGCACGCAAAGGCGATTTGAAAGTAGTCATCGGCATTACCCAAAAGGGAGAAATCTTCCCACTGGGAAGTTGGGCTGGAACCAGTTGGGACACGATCAATAAGCAATGAAAAGAGCAAGAGATGAAGCTCCCGGACGGCAGCATTCTGATCTGCGATGGCGAACTGGGATTATCCGAAGCATTTGCCGAATACGCTTCGGAACAGCAACGCTGCCACTGGCACATCAATCGGGATTTGTACCACGCAATGTACCAGGACGGCGGACGCAAGGCGGATTCAAAACCAATTCAGGACGCATTGGCCGGAGCGTTGGCGATCGAATTGCCGCAAGAGGATTTTCAATCGGTTTCCGAGCAGGAAAAAAGCGATATTGAGGCGAGAATGGAGAAAACCGAAGCGGCCATAGACCAACTGATCGGATATTTTCAAGGGCACGGTTACGAGGCGGCGGCGACCTATATGCGTCGGGCGAAAATCGGCATGTTCGGCTACGTTCGCCGCTGGCTGAAATGGGGACTGATCTCTCCCAGAGCCTCGTCGATGGTCGAAAGAGTTAGCCGGGAATTGGGCCGCAGGATCAAGAAGATTGCCTACGGGTGGAGCGACAAAGGCGTAACGAAAGTTGCGAGAATCATATTGAAACGGTTTGCCAACGCCGGAGCATGGGAGGACTACTGGCAAAAACGCATGGATATTATCGGCAACGTCGTCATCGGCGTTGGAAATTACAAGTGTTCTTCACAAAATTTGGGACAATAACAAAATTTCAGAATATAAGCCTCAAGTTCATAAATAAAGCCGTCTGCTTTTTTCTGGAGGATCAGCCCTTCGATATAAGGTGCGAAAACACTTTCGTAGTGATGGTGCAATTGATTCATGACAATACCCCTTCTGTGACTTCGATTCCTTCCAGGGTAATTGCGCATTTTCTCATGGAATCTCCATCTGTTGCAAGATAGGTCATCACCGTCGAGTTGTCACTGTGCCCAAGGGATTCGGCTATGATTGCCGGTTTGACACAGCCGCAAAGCATACGTGATGCAAACGTTTTGCGGGTAATATGAAATCCGTGCGGATCTTTAGCCAATGCTTGTTTCAATGCATACGTGCATACTCCGCTGCTTAATTTGCCATACGGCACTCTGTGACTGATAAATATGTAATCTAATGAAGTGGCCGGGCGGCCATGCATTATATAACGGTAAAGACAATTTCCAATCTCTGTCGGCATCGGGAGTTTTATGAATTTGTCCGTTTTGCACTGTTGCACCGAAATGGTTGCGTCACTCCATGATATATCAGCCAGTTTTAGTTTGGTGATATCGCAGGCTCTGATTCCCATACGAAGACCGAGCATGACTATGGCATATTGGCGCAACTGATAACCGGACTGAGCCCGAGTCGCAAAATCATAAATGGTGGCAATATCTTCACCTCCAAGTGTTTTGATAATATTTGTTCTGGGCGCACATTCTCTCGACAAAGCCAACGGCAAATAGGATGGAACAATTTCATAATCAGCCAGATACTCTAAAAATTGCCTTATTTTGGCGGCGTATGCATTCTTGCCTTCCGGTGTCAAATGAGGATCGGAAAGATGAAAATCTTTGATAATTTCAGGAGTAAGCTGCTTCCAATCGGTAATACCGATTGGAGAAAGATATTCCAAAAAACGCAAAACGGAAACTCGATTCATGCTAATCGTCGAAGCTGCAAATCCTTTCCTTTGCTGTTCTTCAATAAAGTTATCGTATTCTCCTCGGCACCATTCAGGCAACTCTTGTGCTCTGTTATTTCTGCCCCGATAGATGACGGAAGGATTAATATCGCCATTATTTCTGTATTGCTCAAATAGTCTTATGCCACGTCTGAATGCCCTCCACTGAACCGTATAGTGCTGAAGGTAAGTTGCCCAGTATAATGCAAGTTCTGAGGAATATTCAAGCTCATTTGCTTCCAGAAAAATAAATAACTCTTTCCAGGTTTTACGGAAAACATCCCGCACTGTTGGTGAATAGCAATGCTTATCCAGACTGCTTTTGTCCAGCCGCATAGCCATAGCAAGAAAATCTTTAGGAGCCATACTGTCTGCCTGTTTATCATCGGGGAGCAAACTCCTTTCGGCCACCGGAAGATCATCAATAAAGAAAAAGCGGTTCATCGCAAGCGGGTCCAATAGCGCTACGACTGAAGCTCTGATTAATTTTTTCTCCGCAAGATACCGTAAGAAGATTCGGACATCTCCATTGGACTTGTTTTTTAACTTCTGCGAACGATGAATATCATCCTGATAATAAGCCAAAATCAACTTATGCGTAATTCCATCAGGCAATACAGCTTTATGCGTCAGTGCATATATCAAAAAACTGAAGACTGAATTACGTATTTCCCGGATATAGCCAATGCTATATTTTCCGGATATTTCCACCAGAAAACTTCCCCATAGTTCTTTGCCTTTTTTATTCAGGTATTGATAATTCAGCGGACTCCTTGTTACGGCAATCTGACGATTCTCCAATACATCATTCAACCTGAACAAAGCTAATCGGTAGCATCTGAATGTCGTACTGCAGAGGTGGCGAATACAATCTTCCAGCCAATCAATTATTAACTCTTGGGAATATTCGATATTCTTCTCTATCATATATTCCTTAAACAAACGAAAGCATCGCTTGTTCATGTATATGATGCTGGAAGCACAATGCCTCTTGGTTAGATGATTAATTACTTGATTTGCCGCCCGGTCATAGTCTTGATACATAAATCACCTCCTGTAAAATTAGGTGATTTACTATACCACACAAAAACATTATCCTCAGGATTTGGCATGAAAAACAGATAAATTAAGCAGGAATCGCCAAATCCTGAGAGTAGCCAGATGATGAGGATAATGCCGGATTGTTGTCGATGTTCAATCGGGAATCCTTCAGGAACTTTTTGAG
>ERZ1034984.414-NODE-414-length-48068-cov-10.103555_pt1 | contig 48068 bp, 36 predicted proteins | sample MGYA00520589_ERZ1034984 | MGnify/ENA primary metagenome ERZ1034984 (study PRJEB33766, sample SAMN09781790) | gut metagenome | biome: gut microbiome | host: Homo sapiens | place: Madagascar | study: EMG produced TPA metagenomics assembly of the PRJNA485056 data...
CGCTGCGTTCCCGGGAGGCTCACGTACATCCAGTAGGCCAAAGGCCCGCACCGCGCACGTCGCCTCCCGGCGCCTTGCGGACGAGAACCCGCGTTTTAGTGGGTTGCGGAACCTAGCATGAGGCGCTCAGCGGGTGGAACTTAGATACGAAAGAGGGCCCCTTTCCTTGGCGTGAATACGTTAGGAAAGGGGCCCTCTTTGCGTTGGGTGCGCTGGTGGTCAGCGCGTTCTACCTGCTTGTCTTCTTGGTAGCAGCCTTCTTCTTTGCGGCGGCCTTCTTCTTGGCCTCGAGCTTTGCCTGGCGCTCAAGCTCGGCCTTGTAGCCCTTGTAAATGGGAATGGCGATAGCGGCGATAACAGCGATGATTACGACGGCGACGATTACCCAAAACAGCGGTTCGGGAATCTGGAAACCAAAGAGCTCTTTCATGCGGCGGTCCTTTCTTTGGAACCCCGTACACAAAGACGGGGCAGGCTCGACACCCACAGGTCGAGTCTACCCCGTCTGACAAGAACAGATACCGGCGTTTCCGGTCAAAGGCCCTTACAGGAAGTACGAAACGCCGCCCTCGAAGATGGGCTGGTACTTGTTGCCCGGCACGTTGGCGTAGAGACCCTTGCCGGAGCGCTCGGAGTGGCCCATCTTGCCGAACACGCGACCGTCGGGGCTCGTGATGCCCTCGATGGCGAGCAGCGAGCCGTTGGGGTTCACCGACAGGTCCATGCTCGGCACGCCGGCCTCGTTCACGTACTGCGTGGCAACCTGGCCGTTTGCGAGCATGCTGGCAAGCACCTCGTCGTTGGCGACGAAGCGGCCCTCGCCGTGGCTGATGGCCACCGTGTGGATGTCGCCGACCTCGCACTTGCTGAGCCAAGGCGACATGTTGGAGGCAACGCGCGTGCGCACCAGGCGGCTCTGGTGACGGCCGATGGTGTTGAACGTGAGTGTGGGGCAGCCGGCATCCATGGGGCGGATGTCGCCGAAGGGCACAAGGCCCAGCTTCACGAGCGCCTGGAAGCCGTTGCAGATGCCCAGCATGAGACCGTCGCGGCTCTGGAGCAGGTCGCGCACGGCCTCGGTCACCTGCGGGGCACGGAAGAACGCGGTGATGAACTTGGCCGAACCGTCGGGCTCGTCACCGCCGGAAAAGCCACCGGGGATCATGACGATCTGGCTGTCGCGAATGGCCTGGGCGAGCTTCTCGGTGCTCTCGGCAACGGCGGCAGGCGTGAGGTTGTTGACGATGAGCGTCTCAGCCTGAGCGCCGGCGCGGTTGAAGGCGCGAGCGGAGTCGTACTCGCAGTTGTTGCCGGGGAACACGGGGATGATGACGCGCGGGCGCGGCGTGCGGCCACCGAGGAACACATGCGGAGCCTCGGCATGGAAGCTCACAGTCTGAACTTCCTCGCCGGCAGCACGATACGGGAAGACGTCCTCGATGCCATGCTCCCAGGCCTCCTGAAGCTGCGTGAGGTCGATGGTCTCGGCACCGACGCGCTCGCCCGAAGAGGCCACGTGGCCGGGGTAGGCAATCGCGTACTCAGCCGTCGTGGCGCCAAGGCGCGTGACGGCGATGCTCGCGATGCGCTCGTCAACATGGGCGCCCTCGGCAAGCTCGACGATGAAGCTGCCGTATGCAGGCACAAAGAGCTCGTCGACGTCGAAGTTGCGGTCGAGCGCGACACCCAGCTGGTTGCCCACGCACATCTTGAAGAGGGCCTCGGCAAGGTCGCCGTAGCCAGCGGTGGAAACGGCCAGCGCCTGACCCGAGCCGATGAGCTCCTCAACGAGGTCGAAGGCCTCAAGCAGGCCCTTCTTGCCCGGCACGATGCTGCCGAGCTCGCAAGCAGGCTGGATGAGCACGAGCTCGTGGCCCGCGCCCTTGAACTCAGGCGAGGTGGCACGGGCGACGTTGCCCACCGCGGTGGCGAAGGAGACGAGCGTGGGCGGCACGTCGAGGTCCTCGAAGGAACCGCTCATGGAGTCCTTGCCGCCGATGGAGCCAACGCCCAGGTCGATCTGGGCGTCGAGGGCGCCGAGCACGCTGGCCACAGGCTTGCCCCAACGCGCGGGCTCGTCGCGCAGCTTCTCGAAGTACTCCTGGAACGTGAGGTAGGCCTTCTTGTGCTCAAAGCCGGCGGCAACGAGCTTGGAGAGGCTCTCGACCACGGCAAGGTATGCGCCCTGGTACTGGTTTGCCTGCGACAGGTAGGGGTTGAAGCCCCAGGCCATGCCGCTCATCGTGGTGGTCTCGCCAAAGACGGGCAGCTTGGCCGCCATGGCGAGCGAGGGGGTGAGCTGCGTCTTGCCGCCGAAGGGCATGAGCACGGTGGAGGCGCCGATGGTGGAGTCGAAGCGCTCGGAGAGGCCCTTGTTGGAAGCGACGTTGAGGTCGGTGAGGACCGAGCGCATGCGCTCGGCAAGCGTGGCGCCCGCCCACTCCTGGGTGTAGGCGCCGCCCTTCTCGACGCTGGCAGCCTGATGCTTGGGAGCACCGTTGGAGGCGAGGAACTCACGGCTCACGTCGACGATGGTGGCGCCGTCCCACACCATGCGCACGCGGGGCTCCTCGGTCACGCGCGCGATGGGCGTGGCCTCGAGGTTCTCCTCGGTGGCATAGCCGATGAAGGTGTCGACGTCCTCGGGGGCCAGGGCAACGGCCATGCGCTCCTGGCTCTCGGCGATGGCAAGCTCGGTGCCGTCGAGACCCTCGTACTTCTTGGGCACACGGTCAAGCTCGATGAACAGACCGTCGGCCAGCTCGCCCACAGCGACCGACACGCCGCCGGCGCCGAAGTCGTTGCAGCGCTTGATGAGACGGCAGGCGTCGCCGCGACGGAACAGGCGCTGGATCTTGCGCTCGACCGGGGCATTGCCCTTCTGCACCTCGGCACCGCAGGTCTCGATGCTCTCATGGTTGTGGGCCTTGGAGGAGCCGGTGGCACCGCCGATGCCGTCGCGGCCCGTGCGGCCACCGAGCAGCACGATGACGTCGCCGGGGGCAGGCGTCTCGCGACGCACGTGGTCGGCGGGCGTGGCACCCACGACGGCGCCGATCTCCATGCGCTTGGCGGCATAGCCGGGATGGTAGAGCTCGTCGACCTGGCCGGTGGCCAGACCGATCTGGTTGCCGTAGCTGGAGTAGCCGGCGGCAGCCGTGGTCACAAGCTTGCGCTGGGGCAGCTTGCCGGGGATGGTCTGGCTCACGGGCACCGTGGGGTCGGCGGCGCCGGTCACGCGCATGGCCTGATACACGTAGCTGCGGCCCGACAAGGGGTCGCGGATGGCGCCGCCCACGCAGGTGGCCGCGCCGCCGAAGGGCTCGATCTCGGTGGGGTGGTTGTGCGTCTCGTTCTTGAAGAGGTAGAGCCAGTCCTCGTCCTGCCCGTCGACGTCGACCTTCACCTTGACGGTGCAGGCGTTGATCTCCTCGGACTCGTCGAGACCCGTGAGGATGCCCTTGCTCTTGAGATAGCGGGCGCCGATGGTGCCCATGTCCATGAGGCACACGGGCTTGGCGTCGCGGCCCAGCTCGTGGCGCATGTCGAGATAGCGCTCATAGGCGGCCTTCACCTGCGGGTCGTCGATCTCCACGTCGGTGAGCACCGTGCCGAAGGTGGTGTGGCGGCAGTGGTCCGACCAGTAGGTGTCGATCATCTTGATCTCGGTGATGGTGGGGTTGCGCCCCTCCGTGCGGAAGTACTCCTGGCAGAACTTGATGTCGGCCAAGTCCATGGCCAGGCCGCGCGCGTCGATGAAGGCGGCAAGGCCGGCCTCGTCGAGGTCGCAGAAGCCCTCGACCGTCTCCACCATGGCAGGCTTGGGGAACTCCACATGCAGGGTGGCCGGCAGGTCGAGCGAAGCCAGGCGCGCCTCAACGGGGTTCACCACATAGTGCTTCACGGCCTCGACGGCCTCGGGGGTCAGCGTGCCGGAGAGGATGTAGACCTTCGCGGAACGCACCTCGGGACGCTCGCCCTGGCTGATGAGCTGGATGCACTCGGCAGCAGAGGCAGCGCGCTGGTCAAACTGGCCAGGCAGGAACTCCACCGCAAACACCGCATCGCCCTCGGCAGCCTCGAAGTCGGCCGAAGCCACGTCGGACTGGGGCTCGCTGAAGACGGTGGGCACGCAGGCGTCGAACAGCTCCTGCGAGATACCCTCCACGTCGTAACGGTTGATGAGGCGCAGAGACTCCAGGCCCTCGACGCCCAGAATGGACGTGAGCTCGTTCTTCAGCTGCTGAGCCTCGACGTCGAACCCAGGCTTTTTCTCCACGTAAACGCGCGAAACCATGTGACCCTACCTTCGGATAGACCGGCTGAGTAATGTGTGCGTGCGGGCGTGCTTGCAAACACCTTTTGTGCTGGTAAAAGGCGTAAAAGACAAGTAGGGATGCCCGCCAAAGCGTGACATCCCCTTGATACCTTATTTAGCGCTTCGAGTTGGCGAACTCGCGGGCGACCTGGGCGGCCGCGGCGAGGCGCTCTTCCTCGGGTGTGAGGGGCGCGGCAGGCTCCTTGGCCTTCTTCTTGGGCTCCTCGTCCTTGGCGGTCGCCTGGTCGGCGGCCTCGGAGTCATCGGCGGGCTTCACGCCGGCCATCGCCATATCGCAGGCCTCCTTGGCGGCAGCCTCGATCTCGGCAGCCGACTTGCCGGCCTTCTTGGCCTCCTTGCGGGCAGCCTTGGCGGCGGCCCTGGCGCCGGCCTCGACCTGAGCCTCGTACACGATGCGCTCCTGCTGCTTGCGCGTCATGGAAGCGACCTTGTCACGGTGCTTGTTGCGGCACTTGCGCACCACGGTGAAGTCCATGACGAGGGCGGAGATGATGGCCGCGTAGGCAAGGATGAGCGACACGATGTTGACCGCAAGGGGCATCTCGATGCTCACGGTAGCCCAGGAGAGCACGGTGAAGATGACGGCAACCACGAGAAGCACCCACCAGATGCGACGGAGCTTCTTGTAGCGGGCGTCCTTGCGCGTGAGGATGTCGATGGCAGTGTAGGCAACGTTCTCCGCCTCGCGCTCCTTGGCACGGGCCGCCTTCTTCTCCTCCTTGGACATGTTCATCTCAGCCATCGCACGCTGCTTGGCGTTCTTCGGCTTGGGCTTGCTCGTCGTGCGCACCGAGGCGCCCGCCTTGGAGGCCGGCTTGGCCGAGGCGGTACGAGGCTTGACGCTTCCCTGAGAGCGACCCTCGCGCTCGACCGTGTAGCGCTCGTTCTGGGGGTTGCGCATGCTCATTAGCGAGATCCCTCGCTCACGAACTCAGTGCCGGTGAGCATGGTATAAGCCTCGCAGTACTTCTTCGAGGAAACCTCGAGGACGTCGGCGGGAAGCGCAGGGGGCTCGCCGGTAAAGTCCCAGTTGGCCTTCAGCCAGTTGCGGACATACTGCTTGTCGAAGCTGTCCTGGACCTCGCCCTCCTTGTAGCCCTCGGCCGGCCAGAAACGGCTGGAGTCGGGCGTGATGCACTCGTCGATGAGCGTGATCTGGCCGTCGATGATGCCGAACTCGAACTTGGTGTCGGCGATGATGATGCCACGGGTGGCAGCGTACTCAGCGGCGGCGGAGTAAATCTTGATGGACAGGTCGCGCAGCTGGGAGGCAATCTCGGCACCCTCGCGCTCGACGAGCTGCTCATAGGAAATGTTCTCGTCGTGGTCGCCGATTGCGGCCTTGGTGGAGGGGGTGAAGATGGGCTCGGCGAGCTTGGAGGCCTCGGTGAGACCCTCGGGGAGCTTGATGCCGCAGACGGTGCCGTCCTGGTCGTAGGTCTTCTTGCCGCTGCCGGTGAGGTAGCCGCGCACGATGCACTCAACCATGATCGGCTTGGCCTTCTTCACGAGCATGAAGCGACCGGCCAAGTAGTCAGCGTAGGGCTGGAACTGCTCGGGCAGGTCGGCGACGGAGGTGGACAGCATGTGGTTGGGCACCAGGTCGGCGAACTTCTCGAACCAGAACTTGGAGATGCGCGTGAGCACCTCGCCCTTGAAGGGAATCTCGGAGGGAAGGATGTAGTCGAACGCGCTGATGCGGTCGCTCGCAACGATGAGCAGCTTGTCGCCCAGATCGTAGATGTCGCGCACCTTGCCCTGCGAGTCGGGCCTCAGCATTTCAGTCTCAGACATTGCTTCTCCTCTCACCGTGGGCGGCCCTGGCGCCGCCACACGAACCGGTTGCTCAACCGACTGATTATTTAATGCCATGCCAGCGCCTGGGTGACGCAACACGGCTTTCTATAGAAAAACCGCGCCTAGTCTTCCTTGGACTGCTTGATCTTGGGCTGCTTGAGGGGCAGGCGCAAGGTGAACGTCGTGCCCACGCCCTGGGTGGAGTCAACCTCGATCTTGCCGTGGTGGCGGTCGACGATCTCCTTCGTGACGGCAAGGCCCACGCCCAGGCCGCCCTTGGCACGGTTGCGGCTCTCCTCGGCGCGCCAGAAACGACCAAACACGCGGGAGATGTCTTCCTTGGCAATGCCGATGCCCGTGTCCTGCACGCTGATGAGCGCATCGTTGCCGTCGCGCCTCACGCGCACCGTCACGGTACCGGGAGCAGGCGTGTAACGCATGGCGTTGGAAATGAAGTTGGTCACTGCCTGGGTGATGGTGTCGCGGTCAAGCTCCACCACAAGCTCGTCGGTGTCGCAGGCATTCTCAAATCGCAGGTCAAGGCCCACTTCGTCGAGCATGGCCTTGTGAGTGGCTGTGATGCCGGCCACAAGCTCGACCGCGTCGGTGGGGACGCTGTCCATATGCACCGAGCCGTTCTCCAGGCGCGACAGCGACAGCATGCCATCGACCAGGCGCGACAGACGCGTGATTTCGCTGCGCACGAGCGCCAGATGCTCCTGGTCGCACGCGTAGACGCCGTCCTGCATGGCCTCGACGGTGGCAAGCATGCTCATGAGCGGAGTGCGCAGCTCGTGGGCCATGTCGTTAGTGAGGCGGCGCTCGAGCTCGCGGTCGTTCTCAATCTTCTCGGCCATCTCGTCGAACGTCTCGCCGAGCTGACCCAGGTCGTCCTTGCCCCTGACGCCGCAGCGGGCAGACAGCTCGCCTTCCTTGATGCGGGCGGCCGTGTGGGAAATGGTGCGCACGGGAGTCGTGAGCACGCGGGAGATGACGAATCCCAAAATCACGGAAAGCAAAACGGCCACAAAGCCGGCCACGCCGATGGCCTTGAACGAGCCGGTGCGGAAGGACTCGTCACGCTGGGTGAGCAGGTACTCCGAGCCGTACACCCACACCGACACTGTGCCGACCTTCTCGCCGGAGCGCCCATGCACGTCGACGCTCACCATCTGCGAGGCGGCAGGCGCCAGCGACATGTCAGTCGCATAGGAATTGGCGGTCTGACCGGAAGCGGCAAGCGTGGAATCGTACACGGCCGTCTTCTTGGCATCGCAGATCTGCACACCGATGTCCTCGAGAGATTCGGCGCTTGAGGCGGCAGTCTCCAAATCGGAAGCCGTCCAATACCCCTTGTTGGCATAGGAACGCTCAAGGGTGGCGGCAGTGGAGTCGGCGAGCTCCTCAAGCGTGGAGCGCGTGTAGTTGTGGAACTCCTCGTTCCACGAGATGCTCAGCACCACCACGAACAGAACCGTCGTGAGAATCGCGACAACGGCAAAGCCCGTTGCAACGCGTGCCCTGAAGCTCAACTTGGAATTCTGCGAAGCGCGCGGCTTCTCCCCCGCCATGGCTCATACCTCGAATCAAAAGTAGGTCTGACAATACAAGGCGCGGCCTCATGCGCAGGCAGGCGGCCGCAACAAAAAACGCCGAACGTCGAGCCATATGGCCAGACGCCCGGCGCAGGGCTGGTGCAAAAGGGTGACTTGCCTACTCGGCGTCGTCCTTCTTGGGGGCCTCGAAACGATAGCCCACGCCATGGACGGTGTAGAGCCACTTGGGGTTGCGCGGGTCATCGCCCAGCTTGGCGCGCAGGTTCTTGACGTGGGAGTCGATGGTGCGCTCGTAACCCTCGAAGTCGTAGCCGAGGACCTTCTCGACGAGCTCCATACGGGTGTAGACGCGGCCGGGATAACGGGCAAGCGTGGTGAGGAGCTTGAACTCGGAAGCGGTGAGCTCAACCTCGTGCTTGTTGACCGAGACCTTGTGGCCGGAGACGTCGATGACAAGCTCGCCGAAGTCGAGAACCTCGAGCTGGGGCTCGGAATCCTGGCGGGCACGACGCAGGAGCGCGCCGACGCGGGCAACGAGCTCGCGGGGCGAGAAGGGCTTGACCAGGTAGTCGTCAGCGCCGAGCTGCAGGCCGATGATGCGGTCGTCGACCTCGCCCTTGGCGGTCAGCATGATGATCGGCACCTCGGAGGTGTCGCGGATGGCGCGGCAAACGCGCTCGCCGGTAAGCTTGGGGAGCATGAGATCGAGGATGACCAGGTCGAACTGGTGCTTCTCGAACTCCTCGACGGCGGACTGGCCGTCGCCCACGCCCACGACGGAATACTTCTCCTCGCGCTCGAGGTAAGCCGTCACCGCGTCACGGATGGGCTTCTCATCCTCGACGAGCAGGATCCTGAACTTTTCCTGTGCCATGGGCAGTCTCCTTCGCAAGCGAAATCCGATGCGCACCGGGGCAGCTCGCCTTGGATGGACCAGCCGCGCGCGACCACGCAGTCACAAATACATAGTCGTAATGCAGTATACCCTACGAAAGCGAAAAAATCCTTACCAATACGCTGGAAGGTATCCCCGAAGTGCCATCTTTTATAGTGGCAAACGTTACAAACTTGTTAACAACTCCCTGCGTGGCAGGGTAATCGCCGAAGTCGGTACAGCCGTTGGCCGCCGTGATGCGTGCGTACGTCATACGCGCGACGTCGACGACGAAATACGACATGCGGCTCTTCACGACGAGCAGCCCGCCGACCTGGCAGATCTGGGCCCCCGGCTCACGCACGACATAGTGATAAGGGCCCTCGCCAGGTCCGATGTAATATCCCATGGAACCGAGAAGACCGCCGTAGCCGTAGTTCGCCTCGACGCTGAAGGCAAACCCCAGACTCGTGTAGGTCGCGAAGAACGGCTTGACCGACGCGGGCATTACGAGCTGGTCGATTTGAGCCCGCTGCCCTGCCATGGACAGGGCTGTTATCCCGTAGTAGACGCCCTCATCGGCCTTCACGCGCGGCGCGATGGTGAGCACACCGTCGGAGATGGAGGGTGCACAGGCAAAGCGGCCCGGTGAGTCCCAGACCTCGGCGCCCTCCGAGGAACCCAGAGTCCACACGTAGGCGTGCGAATGTTCCTTGGAGTGCGACCCAGCCGGATCGGGCATGACCTGCCACACCACCTGGCTACCGGAAGCATCAAAAGAGGGGGCGAGCCATTCGGAGTCGCCTTCGCCCAGTTTGACAAGACCGGCCGAGGTGAGCGTGATGGGCGTCCCCGTGAAACGACAGGCATAGAAGGCCCAGTCGTCGGTGGAGTTGTGCACCTCCACCCATGTCACCAGGTCATCGGTGATGCGAGCCTCGCTCACCGCGTAGCCCTGCCCCGTTATGCCCCCCTCGAGCAAAACAGTGTAATCGCCCGTGTTGAGGTCGAGGCATCCCAGGCGCGTGAACGTGCGCCCGTCGGTGTTGGCCTGCACCGCGGCAGCCCAGTTATCGCACGACACGTACGGCACGCATCCCGCAGGCAGGGTAAACGAGGCGTCGGGGACGTAATCCACCTCGTCCATGATGTCCATGAAGCTCGCGATGACGGCGACATTGCCGTCATCGTCGGGCTCGCCATAGGGGACGCCGTCGGAATTGAGCTGGTTCGACGCGTCGATGGGCTCGGCAGGGGCAGGCTCCTGCCCCTGGGATGCCTCGTCTTCGCCCTGCTTAAGCGCCTCGTCGTCTAGCGAAACGTCGGACATCTCAGCTATCCCCTATGGTTGGCGCCGATGCATGAGCCGGGAGTGAGACCCGTGCCCTGCGAATCGTTGACCAAATCGGCCAGGGAATAACCGTTGACATAGGCGCTGATGAGCTTGTTGAGACCCACCCAGAAGGCGTTCGTCTCACAGTCCGCCTGTCGGGGGCACTCCTCATCGCCCGTCAGGCACGACACGGGGGCGGTGGAGCCTTCCGTTGCACGCAGGATCTGGCCGGCCGTGATGTCGTCGGCCGACTTTGCCAGGACATAGCCTCCGCCCTGGCCGCGGCTGCCCTCAAGCAAGCCCGCAGCGCACAAGGCGCGCGCAAGCTGCTCGAGGTACTTGACGGAGATGCCCTGGCGCTCGCCTATCTCGCGCAACGCGACACGGCCCTGACCCTGATGGCGGGCGATGTCGATCATCATGCGCATGCCGTAGCGGCCCCTGGTGGAAACAAGCATGGCGAGTGCTTACTCGTCGGCGAGAGCCTGGGCCTCGCGCAGGGCGATGGAAAGCTGGTCGGCGCACGAGGTGGGACGGTTGCCGCAGGTGTTGCCGGCAATCTTGCCAACGATCTCGTCGACGGGCGCGCCCTTCACGAGCTTGGCGATGGCCTTGAGGTTGCCGTTGCAGCCATTGGTGAACTCGACGGACTCGATGGTCTTGCCGTCGTCGGAAAGAACGACGTGGATGTTGCGGGCGCACACGCCCTTGGGGGTGAAGTCGGTCTCGATCATGGGTGTTCTCCCTCTCATATAGGTAGCGCCCGCCCACAAGGCCGGGGCACAGTCTGGGTCATTGTACCTGCAAAGCGGCGCGCATAGACGCATTGCGGCAAACGGACATGAGAAGGGGCGCCCCGCATGTGCGCGAGGCGCCCCCCAAACCCGATGCAGCCCGCCTTAGTAGCGGTTGTCGTAGATACGCGTGGACTTCTTCTCCGAGCGGGGAAGGTCGCCGATGCCCACGGCCTTGGGCACGATGGTGACACCGATGCGGTTCTTGAACGTCTCGACCATCGTGGCCTCGATGTCGCGACGCACGAGCGGGTCGTCCGAGTCGCACTCGAAGTACACAGTCATGATGTCCTTGCCGGCAAGGTGGTCGATCATGACCTGATACTCGCTGCTCACACCGTCAACAGCGGCGCAGACTTCCTCCACCTGAGCGGGGAACATGTTGACGCCCTTGACCTTGAACATGTCGTCGGTGCGGCCAACAAGCTGGGAAATGCGAGTGTGCTCGCATCCGCACTGGCACTCGCCGGGGATGATGCTCGACAGGTCGTGCGTGCGGTAACGGATGAGCGGCGCGCCTTCCTTGACGAGCGTGGTGATCACGAGCTCGCCCACCTCGCCGTCGGGCAGGTTCTTGCCCGTCTTGGAATCGACGACCTCCACGTACACATAGTCGTCCCACACATGGATGCCGCAGTCATAATCGCAGCTCACGCCCACGCCCGGGCCATAAATCTCAGTGAGGCCGTAGATGTCGTAGAGCTTGACGCCCAACTCGTCGGCGATGCGCTCGCGCATCTTCTTGCCCCAGCGCTCGGAACCAATGAGGCCCTTGGTGAGGGCGAGCTTGTCGCGGATGCCTTCTTGGGCAATGCGCTCGGCCAAAAGCAGGGCGTACGACGAGGTGGCGCACAGGACGGTGGACTGCAGGTCCTCCATCATGCGCAGCTGCTTCTCGGTGTTGCCCGGGCCCATGGGAATGGCCATGGCGCCCATGCGCTCGGCACCGAGCTGGAAGCCGATGCCTGCAGTCCACAGGCCGTAACCAGGGGTGATGTGAATGCGGTCTTTGCTCGTGCAGCCGATGGCGCGGTAGCAGCGGGCGAACATCTCGGTCCAGTCGTCGACGTCCTTCTGGGTGTAAGGGATGATGACGGGGGTGCCGGTCGTGCCCGAAGAGGAGTGGATGCGAACGACTTCTTCGTCGGGAACCGCCTGGATTCCCAGGGGATACGCCTCGCGCAGGTCTGCCTTCTCGGAGAAGGGAAGCTTCTCGAAGTCCTCCTGCGTGCGGATGGTAGACATGTCGATGCCCGCGAACTTCTTGGCGTAGAACGGACTACGCTCCTGAATGGTCGTGAGCTCTTTGAGGATGGCGTCCAGCTGGAACGGCTTCATCTTCATGCGGGTATCCCCTTTCTATGGTCGGTGTGCGTCTCTTGCGCATGGCTTGCACTATAGCGCATCCGGCGGCGCTTGGCACCAAGAAGCACGCGCGGCTGTATGCAACCGTCGGCAGACGGACGAACCTGCTGGCGGGCAAGGGGCTCTATACTGATGGCACCAAGAATCTTGGCTCAAAGGGGGATGCCATGGAATTCTCGCAGGTGTTGAGGCGCTGCATGGACGGGGCCGGCTGCACGGGCAAAGAGCTGGCACAGGCCTGCGGCATGTCCGCCTCCACAGTAAGCCGCTACCTTGCCGGCACGCGCACGCCCGACGCGGGGTCGCTTCCGGCGCGGGAGATTGCGCTTGCCCTGTGCGAGCTGGCACAGGAGAAGGGCCGCGTGCTCGACGCCGACAAGATATGCGAGGCACTGCTTGCAGGCTCGCGCAGCCAGACCCCGCAGGGGGCGGGCGCCAAGCTCACAGCCCTACTCGATGCCTTCGGTGTGACGCGCGCCAAGCTTGCCGAGGCGCTGGGATACAGCCCCTCCTACATCTCCCGCGTGTGTTCCCAGACCCGCAACGTCTCGAACTTCGACGAGTTCGCCCAGGCAGCGGGCACATTCTTTGCCGAGAGGGCACTTGGCGCAAACGCGCAGGACGCATTGCTTGCCTTGTGCAAAGAGGCAGCCGGGCCTGACGGGGACGTCGTTTCCGAGATGGACATGCAAGGCGAAAGTGCCTTGAAGGCGCTCGCCACACTCACATCGGCTTGGCTGCAAGCCGAGCAGGACGCACAGACCCAATCGAGCATCGAGCCGTTCCTGCGCAAGCTCGACTCGTTCAATCTCGACACCTACCTGGCTGCAATGCAGGCGGTGCACGCGCAAGAAGAGGCTGCAGGCAAGAGTGGCGAGGAGGCACGGAAGAACCCCGCGACAGAGGCCCTTTACACGTTTTATGCAGGTGTCGACGGCTTTTGCCAGGCCGAGCTGGACTTTCTCGCCGCTGCGGCAACCGAGCCCGCAGGCAGTTCCGTCGTCATGTTCTCTGACATGCCAATGCAAGACAAAATGCAGGCCAAGCCCGAGTTTCCTGCTCGATGGATAGCCTCCCTCGCGGTGCTGCTGCGCACAGGACACCCCATCGACAACATACATAACGTGGGACGCGGCCTGCCCGAAATGATGCTCGGACTTGAGGCCTGGCTTCCCCTGTATATGACAGGCATGGTCCGGCCTTACTACCTGCCCTCGCAGCCAACGGGGCCGTTCGCGCACCTCGTGCGCTCGTCGCAGACAGCGGCGCTCGAAGGCCAGGCCGTAGCGGGCGCCTACGAACACGTGGGCTGCCAGCTTTTCCGCGACGAGGGGACGGTCGCTCATTTCAGACAGCGCGCAAACGACTTGCTTGCGACCGCCAAGCCCCTCGCAAACGTCTATACCGTGCAGCAAGCGGGCGAGCTGGCCGCTTTCCTGATGCATGAGGCTGCGCAAAGCGGCGAGCGCATGCACGTCATGTCGGCGCCGCCCCTCTACACCATGAGTGAAGAGCTGCTCGAAGAGGCGATTGCCGCCTCAACACTCGACGAGGCGGAAGCGCAACGGGTTCGCATGGCACGCGCGGCACAGCTTGCACGCGCTGAAAGCGAGCTTGCCCACGGCGAGACCGTCGTCACCATCTCGCGCGTAGACGAGGGCAACCTCAGCGCCGCATCTGCCCACCTGGCGCTGGGCGAGGCGTTTTGCACGCACAGCGTTCCCTATGGCGCCCAAACCTACCGCAAGCACATCGAGCAAACCGAGGCGTTCGCGGCGGCACACCCCACATGGCACCTCGCGTGGGGGCCTGACCTGGGCTTTCGCAACATTCAGATCACCGTGCGCCCGGATGGGTGGGTGCTCGTGTCCAAAAACACGTCTCCGGCGGTGCACTTCGTCCTGCGCCACAAGAAGATGGTGGAGGCGTTCGAGCGCTTTGAGATGCCCATTGTGAAATAGGAGGCAGACGATGAAACGGAACAACGCGCGCACGCATGTCTTCGGGATTGGCGCTTGCGTGTCGGCCTTGCTCTTTGCCGGCTGCCTTGCTGGCTGCACGCCGGAAAACGCAGGCCAGACGCAAGCGGGAGGCAGCGGGGAGGCGACAAGTTCGAGCACGCAAGCCAAACAAGACACCAAGGCAGGGCAGGACACCCAAAGCGATCAAGGCGTCCCGAACGCCCAGAGCACCCAAGCCGACAAGAGCACCCAGACCAGCGGCGACCAAACCGGGCAGAGTGCCCAAGCAGCCAAGGCGGTTGCCCTGGAGCACATCGAGGCTCACGAGACAATGCAGACCCACACCGTGAAGAGCACCGACCTTGCCCAGAAGATCTATGACGCATACCTCAAGGGCGAAGCGGGTGATGCCGTAGACATGATTTCAAGCGACTACGACGACACGCTCGTCTTCACGCTCGACGACGGCTCAACGCTCACCGCGGAGTTCAACGCCCACAACCTGCGCGACGGCGACACCTACCGCACCTTCGACGACAAGGGAGGCCTGTGGAAGCTACTCGCCGAAATGAGCGACTAGGCCAATCGCATCGGCGCCATACAAAGAGACACCAACAAACAAGCGCCGCCCTTCTGTTTCTCAGATACAAGAGACAGAAGGGCGGCATCTTTTTTCGACGACTAAAACCCGGGGGAGACAAGAACGCCACTTAATCAGGCATGAGGCGACCTATTATCAACAGCCTGCATCATTCAGATAGAAAACGCACTTTGAGCTGGGGGGATTATGGTTCGGTTTATACCCCTCAACCAAATTCCCTGGCATAGATTATTCCCAGTCGTACAAGGCAACCCCTAGAGTCGGATGGCGTCAAGCGGTGTGCGGACAACCACCGCCAGCCAACCCATTCGAAAGGGGATTTGCACATGAACGCACGCATCGCCACTCCCATCTCCCGCAGGAGCGCCGTCAAGGCCGCCGGCATCGCAGCCGTCGCCGGTGCAGCCGCCAGCTCCGTGGCCCTCGCTGACGAGGCCACCGCAGAAAAGCAGGGCGCGCCCATCGCAAGCATGCCTTCCTTTGATACCGCAAACCTTCCCGACAACACGCCCAACTTCCTCGTTCCGCCGGCGCCCATCGAGGACTTCGCCGACACGCAGGAGTTCGATGTCGTGGTCGTCGGCGCAGGCAACGCCGGTCTTGCCGCCGCCAAGGCCGCCCATGACGCCGGCGCCAACGTAGCCGTGCTCGTCCGCGAGGGTGCCGCGGTGGCCCAGGGCATGGAGGCCGCCAGCATCGATTTGGACAAGACGAGCGAAGCCGCCATTGAGGCTTGCGTCTCCATGGTGATTCAGACCAACGACCACCGCGCCAACCGCGCTCTCGTCGAGTCTTGGGCCCGCAACTCCAGCGAGGCCGTCCGCTCCTTCGAAGACTACGTCACCGCATGTGGTGTCGAGGGCACGCCCATCGACTACTCCGTGGAATACAACGGCTATCCCATCTACTTCCACCTGGCCAACTACGAGGAGCTCGACGGCGGCTACGCCAGCGTTGCCTCCGCCGTTTCCGCCCAGCTTGAGGCCGACGGCGTCTCTTTCTTCTACAACGCCCCCGCCGTGCAGCTGCACAAGGACGGCGACCGCGTCGACGGCGCCATCGCTGAGACCGACGACGGCGTGTATACCCTGTTCAAGGCTTCCAAGGGCGTCATCCTGGCTACGGGCTGCTATATGAACAACCCCGAGATGGTTGCCTACTACATGCCCGACTGCCTGGGCCTGAAGACCGGCGCCATCAACAAGTTCGGTGACGGCCACCGCATGGGCGTGTGGGCCGGCGGCCACATCGAGAACATCAACCACTGCAAGATGGTCCATGAGGGCCTCGGCGGCCGCCGTTGCGACGTGCCCTTCATGGCAGCGGGCCCCGACGGCAAGCGCTTCATGTGCGAGGGTCCTACGATGGGCTACACCAGCAACTACTGGCATGAGGCCGTGCAGAAGAGCGGCAACATCAAGGCCGGCATCTTCTATCAGATCTGCGACGCCAACTGGCAGCAGCAGGGCGAGGAAATGGTCGCGGTCGATCCGTTCAACAACGACATCTCGACCCTGAACGTGGAGCGCTTCGTCTCCGGCAACACCATCGAGGAGCTCGGCGAGGCAATCAACGCTTACTGCAAGGAGAAGGAAATCGACTGGCAGATCGACGTCGACGGCCTCGTCGAGAGCGTCGCTCGTTACAACGAGCTTGTAGCCGCCGGCGCCGACGATGACTTCGGCAAGAACGCCGCCTACCTCAAGCCCATCGACACGCCTCCCTTCTACGGCATCCGTCGCGGCGACGGCGGTGTGGCAGCCATCCTGGGCGGCCTGGTCATCAACACCGACTGCCAGGTGCTCAACGACAACGACGAACCCATCGAGGGCCTGTTCGCCACAGGCAACGTGTCGGGCCCCTTCTTCGGCGGCGTCGACTACCCGATGTACATCCACGGCCTGTCCATCGGCCGCGCCCTCACCACGGGCTACATCGCCGGTAAGTTCGCTGCGAACCTGTAAGCCCATCGAGCAACACAGCACGCAAGAGCATCGCCTATAATCCCATCGGCATTCGCTCATCGAAAGCCCCGACCGTCTCTCGAGCAATCCTGAGGCGGCCGGGGCTTGTCGCGTGCAAAGGGGAACATCGCCGTGGCCGACATCGCCGCCAAGCACAACCAAATAAAGACCGACGAGCCAAGCACTCTAGACATTTTGCCGTGGTTTCTCGCCCTCGCATTCGGTCGCGCCTGGCTCACGCTGACCTACGCCTCTCCCAACGTGGCTCTGCCTGGTCTTACACCGTTGCACTACACCCTGTTTGACCTCGTGTATTGCGCAATAAGCGTCATCGTCGTCATCACAGCCCACACCGTAGCGCCGCTGTGCGAAAAGCGTTGGGCACGCGGTGCCGCACTCACCTGCATGCTTGCCGCCTCGGCATGCTGCATCTGCGTCATGAGCATGGGCTTCGATTCGACAGCGGATCCGCACATCATTGGCGTGTTGACGTCGGTGGGGGCCGTTTTAGCCGGAGCAGGCTTTGCGTTGCTGCTTCTGCTCTGGTCAGAGGTGCTGAGCACCCTCAGCATGCGACGCATCGTGATGCAGCTCGCAGCCGCGCAAATATTGGCCCTCATCATCTTGTTCTTCTGCCGCGGGCTTGACCCTCTGCGCATGGGCATCGTCATCGTGGCGCTGCCCTTCATTGCCATTCACAGCATCAACCGCGCGTGGCACAGCGCACCAGCCACCGCACGTCCTCAGCGCACCGATGTGCGGTTCGCGTTTCCCTGGAAAATCGTGTTGCTCCTGGGCGTGTACTCCTTTGCGTACGGCATTCGCCAGGAAACGCTTACGGCGTCAGGAAATATCTCCACCAACATAGCCACGGTTATCGTCATGGCCTTCCTTTTTGTAGGCGCGCGCTTCTTTGCCGATAAGTTCAGCCTGAGCTTGCTCTACCGCTCGCCCATACCCCTTATGATCTGCGGATTCTTGCTTATCCCCGCCGAGGGCATTGTGGGTCCGGCTGCCTCGAACTTCTTTGTCTCAACGAGCTATGTTCTCGCAAACACATTCTTTGCCCTGCTGCTGTACGACATCGTCAAGCGCATGGGCATCGTCGTCGTTGCCTTGTTTGGCATCAAGAACGCGATGCAGGTCTTCATTATCGCGGGAGACACGCTGGCAAGTGGGCTGCAGGCCAGCTCCTTGTCGAGTGAGACGCAGACCATCGTCTTGAGCCTGGCCGTCGTCGGTGCCATCACCGTCGCCACGTTCCTGCTGTTCTCCGAACGTGAGCTCACCACCAAGTGGGGCGTCTCCCTGCTCGACGCCGGCAGCCTGGGAGAGCAGAGCCGCCGCGAGGAGCTTGTCTCCGCGCACTGCGACGAAGTGAGCCGCGCGTCACGCCTCAGCCCTCGTGAAGACGAGGTACTGCGCCTGCTCGCCAAAGAAAAAACCGCGCATGAGATTGCCTGCGAGCTGGGGATAGCCGAAGGCACGGCCAAGGCCCACGTCAGTCATATCTATGAGAAGACAGGCGCGAGCGGACGCTGTGAATTGAACGAGCTGCTCGGTATGACCGCCCCCACAGCGACAGACCCAACCAGAACGACAAGGTGAAACGAAAGCCCTGGTTGCGGGCGATGGTTACCCCATCAACCACAACCAGGGCCAAAGCTGGTCTTCCGACCAATCCATTGCCTTTAATTAGAGCTCCGCACACCCTCCCCTACACAGCCAGGCCTCGGATGCCCAGGGTGGAGGCGAGGTTGCAGTCGATGACGTAGGTGCCGTCGTCGCTCAGGTAGGAAATCCACTCGTCGTTGGTCGGAGTCGAAATGTAGGAGGAGACATCGGACCCCGTGAAGGGCAGGGTCGTGGTCTCAAGCAGGATGTACTGACCGCTCCCCTCCCAGGTCTCCAGGGCAACCTGGGCATGGCCAGGAAGGATGAGCACCATGGCATGCATGTCGGCCGATTGCAGGCACGACGCCACGAGCAGCGCGGTCTCGATGCAGATGCCCGACTTGGAACGCACCACGGCGTCGGGGGTAAGCACGCGCTGCATCGCGCCAAACGAGTACGGCCCCATGTTGTAGCGCACACCCATGTCGGAGATTGCGCCCTGAATGGCAACGGCCTGAATGAGGACCGTCTTCGCCTCGTCCTCCCCGGGATATCCCAGCTGGTAGCCAGGCAGCGTGTTGTAGTCGGCGCCCATGTTGGCCTCAAGCCAATCGATTGCGACACGGCGGATGTCCAGCACTTCTTGCGCGTCGGGGCGCATCCAGGCAAGCACGTTGTACGGTTCGACGATGCCGAACTCGTTGCTCTCAAGCGTGAAGTCGTACAGGCTGTGCAGCGTGACTGTCTGCGTTTCCTGGGCGATGAGCCCGTTGGAACCCAGGTCGGTCACCGTGAGCGTGAGCTGAGTGTCGCGCTCACTCGTCAAGTTGCCCGCGTCGCTTGCCACCGGCGGCTTAATCATGAAGTACGTGATTTCGGGCGTGGCGGTTATCTTTTGGCGGTAGAGCTGGGAGAACCCGTCCACCTGCACTTCAATGAGCACGTCGCACTCGCCGCCTTCGGTGAAAATCGCAACGTTGGCCACCGAATCCGACGAGGGATAGAGGTTGGGGTAGATCTCATCGTTCAGCGCGTGCTCCACTATGACGCGGGTGCCCGCACCAGAACCCGCGGCGAGCGCGTCGGCGGCGTTTTGGAACTGGGCGCGCATGAGGGCATACATGAGCTGTTCGTAATGCAGCATGATGTAGGGCTGGCGCATCAAAAGCCACGAGGCCGAGTAGGCCATGAGGACGTCGTTGCTCACAAGCGAGATATAGTCGGCGTAGAGTTTTTCCTGGTAAGCCGCGATTTGCTTGATGTAATGAGGCCACAGGTCGCTCATGTAGGCAGGAAGGTCGAGCATCCTGTAGTTGTCGCGCACCTGGCCGAGCGCGCCGTACATCGCATCGAGAAGCTCGAGGTTGTCGGCGTAGGCACCCTGCGCCGCCTGGACCTGCATCTCCATGAGGGGATCGCTCGAATGGTAGTAGCCGGAGTAAAACGCGAGGGTGCGCGCCACAATCACGCACACATCCATGCCGAGGCCGGCCTCCGGGCTGGCCTCTTGGGAAGCGAGCGCGTCATAGATTGCCCCAAGTTCCTCGTAGCCCGCATCGCACAGGTCCACGAGGTCGAGCATGGGCTGGGCATAGGCGGCATCGCCGTTCTCAACCGAAGACGTGTACACGGCGGCGAAATCCTCAACCTGAGCTTGGAACAACGCGCACAGAGCCGAGAGGCGCTCGAGCGGGTCTGTGGGAAGGTCGTCAAAGGGACCCGCCTGAGTCGAGGCGGCGTCATCCGTGTCGGACAGCGGCATAGCTCCGGGCAACAGACCCACGGCATGGGCCGCTCGCACGGGCGCAGACGCGGCAAGGGCAAATCCTGCCAGGGCAAACGTGCGTCGCGTGCAGGCATGGTTGGCATCGGTTGGTTTCATGGCTGACTCCCTTGGCTCATCGACCCCTTGTGTGGCTTCACTTGTGGAATGGCGTGCCTCACGCCCAAAAGGCCAGAAGCCCCGAGCGCGGTCCCCGCATCTATACTAGCAGGCAGAAAAGCCAGCGGGGGCGCCAAGGCCGCATCGCGCCCCACGCCCCCGCCGACTGCTTTCAATGCGACAAACGTCTAATGCTGAATGACAAGCTGGGAACCGTCGGAGAACGTGAAGCGGTCGCGGTCCATGATGTAGTCGTCAAAGTCCTGCAGCGCCTGGTCCATCACGGCGTTGTTGGCAGCCGAGCGGTCGAGGGCGGCAGCCGCGAGAGCGTCGTTTGCAGCGTTGCACTGGGCAACGTACTCATCCGAGAAGGTCAGGGTGCCCACACAAGGAGCGAGCTGAGCCACGACGTCATCGTATATGTCAGCAGGCGCAATGATGCCCCACATGCCCATGATGCACGCACTGCCATATCCGCCCTCATATCCCAGGGCAATCGCACTACCCAGGAAGTCCGCCCTGCAGGCCGTGCCATCGAGCAGCGTGAGCTCGGCGCTCACCAGGGCGTCGTCGCGCACATAGCCCGCCATGCCCGGGAAGGCCGAGTAATACGAAACCGGCACGCTCGAGGTGACCTGGGCCGAGGAGACCATGAGGCCCGTGCCGTCGTCGACGCCGCCCATGTCGAGCGTAAGCTGCGTATAAGCGGGCAGCAGGCTCACGGCATTGGCGACCGTGCAGGGGTCGAGCACGGGAAGGTTGGCGTACAGCGTGTACAGCTGGTCGAGCGTCGCGTCGCCGGTAGAAGAGGAGAGGGCAAACAGCTCGCGCATCTGCTCGTTGAGGTTAAAGGCCAGCTCACCGTAGTAGACTATGCGCACGGCGGGGTTGGCCGGGTCAAACGCCTCAAAGGTGAAGCCAGCGCCCTCTCCCGCCGTTTGGATGGACCAGCCCTGAGGCAGCGCGACAGTGAAGTACCCGCCGTCGTAGTCCACGAGCTGGTAGGTTCCAGCCGTTGCGGACGTCTGGGTGGGCGCAGGCTGAGCAGGGGAGGGAGTTGCCGCGGGCTGGGCAGGCGTGGGAGCCGCCGTGTCGGCCGAAGTTGCAGGCGCAGGCGCAGCGGCGGTGTTGGCCGCATCATCTACCAGCGAGTATGTGCTTCCCGAAGGCCTCTGCGCCAAATCGGAAGGCTCACACCACATGTTACTGCCCGCATAGGCGTCCGCACCCACGCGGAAGGTGGCCGAGGCCCAGACGAGCGCCGTGGCGACCTGCTCAGCAGACTCGTCGCTCGTGCACAGCGTCCAATACACGGCGCTGCCGTCGGAGCGCGGCTCCATGGCCTGGATGACAGTCATGTTCTGGCCCGTCGAGGAGTCGACGTACCCATAGGCGCACGCATAGGCACCCACACCAGCCAGGTAAATCACCTCGCCGCCATCAGCACTCACCTGCACATAGGAGTCGCCATGCTCCATCTGGCCGTGCCAGAGCTGTTCTTCCAGGTACTCGCCCACATCGGGCGTGCCTTCCCAGTCGGCAACGTAGGAGACGGCAAAGTAGGAGGACGCGTCAGTGTTCAGGACGAACGTCGCACCCGCACCCTGACCCTCGGTCACCGTGAAGGAGCCGGCGTCTACAAGCAGCGAGAACCCTTGCGCCGCATTGCTGTAAGTGGCAAGCAGCACGTCCTCATCCTCAAAGGAGGCGATGGGGGAAGCCTTGCCATCGCCGATACCCACAAGCGGCGAGCTTGCGCCCTGGGCTGCGGCGATGCCGCCCAAGCCCGTGGCCGCCGTGTCGGCCTGTGCCGTTGCCGCAAGCCCTCCCATCAGACACGTCCCGCCGAGCGCCAAGGCAGCCAAGGTCCCAGCAAACGCAGTGCCGTATCCGTGCGTGCCAAAAAGTCGCATGTTCTTGCCCATGATGTCTCCCCTTCTGCTGAACCCGCGCCCACGCGGGGCTTTGTACCGCCTTCATCATAGAAAACCGCAGGCACAGACCACAATAGAGAATGACAGACTGGCATTGCCAGATTGGCAATCGGGAAATCAGGCTACTAAGAACAGAGGGGCACACTTGGTTGTTGATTGGTACACGTTGGTACGGCGGCCCTCGGATACCGTCACGAGATGCTTTACGGTGCAAAGCGTGGCCTATAGTTCATCTCGTCAACCAGGAGCGGCATGCGAAAGACCGGCCGCCCTCAACCATCGAAAGGAAGCACATCATGAAGATCTCCGCTCGCAACCAGTTCGCCGGCACCGTCGTCTCCGTCGAGAAGGGTGCCGTCAACGCCGTCGTCGCCATCGAGGTTGCCCCCGGCAAGAACATCAAGGCCGACATCACCTGCGAGGCCGTCGAGGATCTGGGCCTCGAGGCCGGCAAGCCTGCCATCGCCGTGGTCAAGGCCACCAACGTCATGTTCGCCGAGGCCGGCCAGCACCTGCAGATCTCTGCCCGCAACCAGTTCTGCGGCGAGGTCACCAAGGTCCAGAAGGGCGCCGTCAACGGCCATGTGACCATCACCACCGAGTACGGCCTGACCGTCTCCGGCTCCATCACCAACGCCGCCATCGAGGAGCTCGGCCTCGAGGTCGGCAAGCCCGCCGTCGCCTTCGTGAAGAGCACCGACGTGCTCGTCGCCGTCGAGGCCTAAGGTTTCGACTCCAAGCAAACCTCGCACACCAAGGCCCCGCGCCGCCCTGCAAACCAGCAGGCAGCGCGGGGCTTTTTGCGTTTATGGACAGCGGTCTCGCGGGACGCGCGGAAGCACGGGTCGCATGGGTTTTTCTGAAGACGTATCACCGCCAGGCACTGCCAAAGCGCGCTCGTAGGCCGTAAATGCATCCAAAATTTCCTGCGCGACATAGATGTTGCTCTTGCGGTTCTTGGCATTCTGCACCAGGATGCCCATGCCCTCAAGCTGCTTGAGCGCCAAACGCGCGGCTTGGACGCTTTTCCCTGTCAGACGAGCGGCTGAAACGACGCTGACAACAGGGTTGCCTGGCAGGACTTCGATAAGCACATCGGCAGATGAATTCTTGCGAATCGCGCCGCGTCCGCGCCATTCTTCCTGGATATCGGCAATACGGTGTTCAAACTCCCGCGCTCGCTCACAGGCAAGCAGCACTGCGTTGGCAAAATACTCCACCCAATCGCTGATGCACCCTTGCAGCGCAGCGGCCTTTTCGTCTGCGCCTTCACATTGCCCATCATCGCAGCGAAACGCTGCCAGATTGTTGATATAGCGCGCCTTGTCCGTTGCCAGCACGAGCGAGATGGGAGGGACGCTATTCGGAGTCAGGCCCGCGCGGTGCAGCAACATGTGCACAAGGGCGCGACCCGTTCGCCCATTGCCATCCGCAAACGGATGAATCGTTTCGAGCTGGGCATGCGCAATCGCCGCCACAGAAATCGCCGGCAAAGGCGACGTGTTGCAGAATTGGGCAAGGTCTTCCATCAGTTCCAGGACATACTCGGGCCGAGGCGGCACATAGGCGGCGCCAACCGGGTTGACATTGTTGCCGCCGATCCAGTTTTGGATCGTGCGCAGCACTCCACCTTCATCCTCAAGGTGCGATCCTTGAAGCAGGGTCGCATTGACGGCACGAATGTCATCCACCGTAATCGAGTCACCGGCCCCGATGTTACCCACCGCGTCGCTCATGGCGGCGATATTTGCCATGACAGCGGCCTCCACACCATCGAGCCGATGCGACACACCCAGCTCGTCAAGCGCCTCAAATTCAAGCAGTCTGCCAGCATTCATTTGCAAACCCTCAATGCGAGAGGATGCCAGCGCCTCAGAGCGCAACAACAAGCGCGCCAAAGGTTCTGTATTGGTCAGAAAGCGCGCCTCTTGGTTGAGCAGCAACACGGCAGACTGCGCCCGCGTTACGGCCGAGACCGCCTCGGGTGTCAGCATGATATCGAGCCCCGCCAGCTTGTCGGGCAAAAACGGATGGTATGTCCCGCTTTGCGTCTCTCGCCGGTTCATTCCCCACCCGCAGGACTGCCAATAATCTGACTGATACACACCCATGGTTTGCCGCCTAACCTTTGTTTTCGACTCTCAAAAACAAAGGTTATCAAATAACCTTTGTTTTCTAAAGCAGCGACGAAAGGTTTTTTCATCGCTCGCAAACGCAAACAGATTGTTCCAATCGCCAAACCCGAAAGTCAAATGCCGCCAAACCCGAAAGTAAAACTGCGCCAAATCCGAAAGTCAAACGTCGCCAAAGTCGAAAGTGCTACTATTACCGCAGTTGAAAGGGGATGGATATGGCTTATATGCCACGAGTCATTGATAACGAGTTAAAGCAGTGTCTCAATCGCACGGGAGCCGTACTTGTGCGAGGTCCAAAGTGGTGCGGAAAGACATCGACCTGCGAGCAGCTTGCTGCAAGTGCCTTGAAGATGCGCGACCCCGACACGTATGCCGCAAACATGGAAGCGGCATCCATCCAGCCCTCGCTGCTGCTGCGCGGAGACAAGCCGCGCCTTATCGACGAGTGGCAGGTCGCACCTGTACTCTGGGATGCCGTCATCAATGCAATCGACATGGCGGGAGGCGAGCCGGCGCAGTTCCTCCTAACTGGCTCGGCAACACCGCCCAACTTCGACAAAGACGACGCCCCAAAGCACACGGGCACCGGACGTATCGCGCGCGTCAGCATGGATCCCATGTCGCTTGAAGAGTCAGGACGGTCAAGCTGCGAAGTACGGCTGAACGACCTCTTCGGAGGCGCACAAAGGGTCGAAGGCGTCTCGAACATCAGCGTGGAGGACTACGCAAAGCTCATTTGCGCCGGTGGATGGCCGGCACCCATAGCACGGGGAACACTCGATACAGGCGTGGCGACTGACTACATCGCTGCGCTTTGCGAGTCGGACATCTCGGAAGCAAGTGGAGCTACGCTTGACCCCGACCGCGCCAGGGCGCTGCTGCGTTCCATATCCCGCAGCAGCGCCCAGGAGGCATCCATCTCTACTCTCCTCGCCGACGTCAAGGATGTTGGCGTCGGCATGAGTGAACCAACCCTGCGCATCTATCTGACCGCTTTAAGGCGACTCTTCGTCATCGAGGAAGCAAAGGCATGGGCACCTACCCTCAGGTCGAAAACCCCTTTGCGGGCCGCAGCCGTATGGCACCTATGCGACCCGTCGCTAGCGGCCGCATCGCTCGAAACCAACCCCGACGGCCTCCTCAACGACCTCAACACCATGGGATACTTGTTCGAATCGCTTTGTGCGCGAGACCTGCGCGTATATGTACGCACCATGGGAGGAGGCATCTATCACTATCGTGACAAGGGTGGCCTTGAGGCCGACATCATCGTGCGACTGCAAGATGGACGCTGGGGCGGTATCGAAGTCAAGCTTGGCGGAGAGGCGCGAATCAATGAGGGCGCATCAAACCTGCTGACGCTCGCCGATAAGGTCGATGAGAAGAAGACGGGTGCACCTTCATTCCTCGCCGTGGTGACCGGAGGCCGTTACGCCTACACACGCCCTGACGGAGTGCACGTCATCCCCTTGGGATGCCTGGCGCATTAGGAGACTGGGTGTCATCGAGAACACCGAACCCCGCGTCCCTCGCAACCAAGCGAGCGAGCCGCGGGAGCTTGCTTGTATTCGTCAAACCTAGACGTACATGTCCTCAAGACTGATAAGCTCAATTTCATCGCTTGCTGCGACCCCATCAAATCCCGAGCGAGAAAAGAACCCGTAACGGTGACAATTGAGACCGGTCGCCTCCACCTGGGAGATTTCTTCGTCAATCATCGTCTGCGTAACGGGAGTGCTCCGGAACTTCGCCTCATAGAAGACATAACCCTGTGGGTCTTCCGTCACAACATCGAACTCACCGTTGGTTTTATGCGCCGGGTCGTCATACCAATACCTGCCAATGAGATTGAACGGCGGCTCGATGCGTCCGATACGGTTCTGGCGCACGAGATACTGTCGACAAACCTCCTCAAAAGCGTGGGGCACATAGCGATTCTCGAAATCGCTGGCAACGAAACGGTCGAAAAAGACATCAGAGTCGAGCACATTGCGTTGCGAGGCATAGCGGAACACATACCGATAGTAAAACAGGGAAAGGCCGTCTGAGATGACATAGGACGACTTCTTCTTGTTCTGCATGTCATTGATGGGGGCACGTTTCTGCACGAGCTGCATCTTGACCAGCTTGTCCAACACATTGGCAAGCATCGAGGGACTGGAGACGTGCGACTGATCGAGTATGTCTTTGTAGCGCGAACTCCCATCCGCCAGGGCGCAAAATACCTCGTTGGCATTGGCGATCTTGGATATCTCGGACAAGAGGAACGCGGAGACTTCATCTTCAAGACGTGCGTCGGGGCGCACGAGCAACTCAATGAGATTCTCGCGTACGGTGGCATCTTGGTCTATCAAACGATTGTAATAAGGGATGCCGCCAAACACGCTGTAGAGACGCACCTTGTCCTCGCAAGAGAAATCCGGGTAAAACTCGGAGGAATCGAGGTAGTCCATCGGCTTGAGATTGATTTTGAGGTCTATGCGGCCATACAGGGGGTTCTCCCTTTCCAAAAGAGACCTCATGACCTCGACGCAGGAGCCACACACAACCAGTGAGATGTGCGAGTGATTTCGATACATGTCGATAAGCACCTGCAGGATGGAATCCATCCCTTTGACTGCATCTCGCAGGTACGGATATTCGTCTATAACCAGCACTATCTTCTCGCGCGTCGCCCTCTCGAATATGAACCCCAGCGCTTCCTCAATGCCATCAAACGCGGGGCGTGGAATATCGAACGACTCCGCCACGACATCAGCGAGGCCCTTTACATTCAGAGCCTCAGAGGTTTGTCGGCACTCGTAATAGATTGTCCGGACGTCAATTTGCCGAAGGCAGTGCAACAACAGCTCACTCTTGCCAACGCGGCGACGGCCATAAACGAGCGTGGCATTCTGGGCATCGTCTCGAAATACACGGAGGAGCCTCTTTTGCTCGTCCTTCCTGCCAACAAAGCCCATTTTTCCTCCTTGCATGTTACTCAATATTTTTGAGTCAACTTTTTTGAGTAAACTATAGCACAAGGGAGGATTCTCATCCGGAGTTCACCGCTGACAAACCCACCGGCAGACTATAGACCCCCGTGAGACCGACGTGTTCGTACTCCTTGCACACGGTCGTGACCGGTCGTTCATCCGCGGAGAGCTTTTCATCTCCGATGCCACAGTAAAGACGCATGTCCAACGCATCTACGCCAAGTTCGGAGTCCATTCCAAGCAAGAGCTTATATCGATGGTGGAGGAACAAGGCTTCTAAGGCCTACATCCCCGCCACCTCGTCGTCTACCAGGCGCATGAGTTCCTCGCGGGAGTGGACGTCGAGCTTGACGTAGACGTTGTGGGTGTGGGTGCGCACGGTATTTACCTTGACGCCCATGGTTTGCGCGATGCGGTCCGAGCCGTAGCCCATGGCAAGGTAGCGCAGCACGTCAGCCTCGCGAGCAGAAAGGGCATTGCGGCCCGCGACTGCCTCCACTGCCTGGCCGAACTTGCCTTTGCGCTCCGACTTGGGCTGGCCCGCCTCGGTGCCTTCGTCGGGGCGCTGATCGATTTCAAAGAGGTCCTCCAGCGACAGCTCGTCCTCGCCCACCGTGGAGAAGAGGCGCTCATAGTCCTTACCCGAGAACAGGGCAAGCCACAAGATGATGATGGCACCGGCAAGCACGATGCTCACGACCACCTGGGCCGAGGCTGCCTCGATGATCGGCATCGCGACGATACCGAGCGCCCAACCCAGGGCGCAGCCGAGCATGAAGAGACCGCGGCCGAAGCCGAACACGGCAAGCGGCGAGATGTGCTTCTGGTACACGATGAAGGCAAGCAGGCACCACATGAAGAACTCGAAGATGCTGCTGGCAAAGTACACGATCACGCTGAGCGCGCTCGTGGTTCCGCCCAAAGCCGCCGAGCAAGCGGTGACCACGGCGGCAAGCACCGTGGCAAGCGAGCAAACGCGCCCCAGGTCGAACCCCTGGGCGTCGGAGCGCAGCGTCCAGGCAATCACGACGAGCACCATCGCGATACGCAGGAGCTGCAGCACGTTGTTACCTTCGACCGTGTTGGCAAGCGCGCTCACCGTCACCATGGAGGAACGGATGAACGTGGTGATGAGGGCAAGCGCAAGCGCAAAGGCCGCGAAACGCCAAAACGCAGAAGGCAGCGCGCCGCTATTTGCCGGGTACTGGCGAACTTCTTCCTCAAAGAGCGACTCGCGCGACGGCTTGATGCACGAAAGCCAGGCGGCAATCACCGGCAGCAGCGTGAACGCCAGGATATGGGCAAGCGAGGGACCATGGGCAATGGGAGCCCATGCGGGGGTCTCCAGCACGACAAAATAGATAAACGAGGCCACAAGCTGCGACAATGCCGCTGTGATGAGCGCCCTGCGAGGCGGCAGCCCGCCATAGAGCGTCGCACAGCGCAGACCGATGCCGGCCGTGCCAACACCCGTCATAAGGGCTCCGACTACAAACACAGAGGTTGCTTGGCGGGAAACGCCCAGCCAGTACGGGCCAGCGAGGATGATGAGGAAGGCACCCAGAGCGGCCGTGAGACCGAGTCCCATGACAGCACGATTCGAGACGTCGCCCTTATCGGCATGGCGGCGGGCAAAGAACGGTGCCCCAAGGAACACGGCAGCGCACGCCATGGTGGAGATGACGAACAGCAACGACAGATAGAACCCGTTGACCTCGTTGTCAGAAAGCCACAGCGACCCAGAATAGGTAAGCGACGACCAAGCGGTCCACACGCCAAACGCCATGAACGGCAGCGACGGCCAGCGCGTCGCCAACTCTTCAGTTAGCTTTCGCTTCCCCTCAGAAGCGCTCATCTGCCCCATACAAAACCCTCTCCCCTTGAATGCACGCACATGATTGTACGCAAAAAAGAGGAGAGGGCAAAAGTGGCAGCTAAACTATATTTTTGAATGCCTTGAAAGGACAGGCAAGCTTTGCGTTACTCGGCAGGGGTCCCTTCGGCCTTCTTGGCCGCCTCGGCAAGCTCGGCAACTTCATCGGCCAGGTCGGCCAGCGTCTCGCGGTCGAGCGTGAAAAAGCCACGCGCAAGCTTCATGACGCCCTTGTAGAAGCGGGTCTTGATGAGCAACAGCGAACGCTCCATGAGCTGGTCGTACCAGGAGAGGATGTTGTTGTCGAGGAAGTCGGCGGAGGCCTTCACGTCGTGGGCGGCCTTGTCGTAGTCGCCGGCCTGCAGGGCCTCGAGCGTGCGGCGGCTCATGATGGCCATGAACTGGCAGAGGAACGAGATGTGGTCGTCGGGGTAGTCGAGCCCGGCGCGCTTCTTGATGGCCTCAGCCTTGAAGGCGTGGTACACCTCGCGGAAACCCTCCTGGTACATAAGGCCGTCTTCGCTCGTGAAGACCGACTTGTACGGCACGGCGGTCTTGCCCTCGTAGGTCTTGATGCCCGTGAAGGTGCCCGTGAAGTCCACGGCCATCTCGTCGCGCGTGCCGGTGTTGCGCTTGCGCAGGTAGCGCGTGATGTCGTTCACGCCGTCGGCGAAATCGTCGTTGAGCTCGGCATAGGCGGAAAAATCCTGCCCGGCCATGGCCTCTACCTGCTCGGCGGTAAGCGGCATCCAGAAAAGGCCTGCAAGCGTCTCGTAGAAGGCGGCGCGGCCCTCAAGGGCAGCGGCAACCTCCTCGGGAACGGCAGTCGCAGCCTGCTCAGCCTGTGCGGCGGCGTCGGCGGAGGTGGCCTCGGCCTGGGTATCTAGCGTCTCGGCCATCGTGTTCTCGCTCATTGTGGTTCCTCTCCGTGACAACGCCGCACAAGCGGCAGCTCCATCTTGCAAGGTCCGGGAACAACGCATTGCACCCGTCCCTTTGTGTCATGGGGGCGAGGCGCCGCACAGGCAACCCCGCCCCCATCAATCAATCATTCAACACATCCCGTTCAAAGGGAATGACGCATCACCCTAGCGAGCCCTATACGCATCCTTCTCGTCCTGCCAGGGGCATACCTTCTCGGACAGGATGTAGACGGTGCGGGGAGAGACGCCGAGCTCGTCGTTGAACTGGTGCAGCGACGCGGGGTCGGCTGCGGCCAGGGCCTTCGAGACGTCGGACTCGGGGTCGTCGAGGTCACCGAAGAGACGGGCGCCGCAGCAGCAGTTGTGCACGCATGCGGGCTTCTCGCCCTTCTTGAGCCTGTCGATGCAGCCGTCGCACTTCTCGACGACGGAGTTGGCGGCGTCGAACCAGCGGGCGTCGAAGGGGCAGGCAGTCATGCACTGCTGGCAGCCGATGCACTGCTCCTGGTCGATGACGATCAGGCCGTACTCGTCCTCGCGGTAGGTGGCGCCGGTGGGGCACACCTCGAGGCAGGGGGCGTTGTCGCACTGCTGGCACTGGCGAGGCAGCCAGTACTGCTGCGGGCGAGGCCACTCGCCGATGGGGCCCATGCGGTCCACGGTGTTGCGGTACACGCCCAGGCCGATGCCGTTCTCATGCTTGCAAGCGGCGATGCAGGAGTCGCAGCCGGAGCAGCGGTCCAGATCGATAACAAGGCAGTTTCTCATTAGAACACATCCTCAGTCTTGGGCTCGCTCTGGAGCGTGGGCATGAAGGGCTGGAACTCCTCGGGCTCAATCCAAACGTTGGCAGGCTTGTCGCCCTTCTCCACGCGCACGGTGAAGCCGCGGTTGGTGTAAGAGCCGTACACCTCGTTGAACGGGGCGTCGTTCTTGGTCAGCACGTTGACGTTCATCTCGCGCCAGCCAGCGGAGCGCTGCTCTGCGGGAATGGACTCGTCGAAGCACTCGGGGTTCCAGTAGCGCTCCATCCAGACAACGCCGGGGGCCACGCCCTCGGTGAGCTCGGCGATGCCGGCGATCTCACCGCGGCGGCTCGTGATCTTGAGCCAGTCGCCGTCGGCGATGTCGAGGTCGGCAGCGGAGCGCGGGTTGATGCGCACGTGAGGCGCAGGATAGAGCTCGCGGGAGAACGCAGCGTGACGCATGGTGCCGTGATGGAAGTACGGCACGCGGCCGGAGGTCAGGATGAACGGGTACTGGCCGCCCTCACCGTTGGCCTCGTCGTTGATAGGCGACTCGGCAGGCTCGATGAACTCGCAGATCGGGCTGTAGTCGTCGCAGGCCTCCTGCGGCTCGGGGTAGCAGAACGGGTAGCCGTTGCGGGCCATGCGCAGAAGAATCTGGCAGTAGACCTCGACCTTGCGCGACTCGGTGGCGAAGCCCGAAGGCAGGCCGTCGTCGCAGAGCTGCTCATGCTGCAGGTAGTTGAAGTAGTCGGGCGTCACGCAAGGCACATAGGCATCGACGTCACCCTGGAGGGTATCCCAGTCAGCAGCGCCCAGGGTCTGTGCGACGGAGTCCTTGACCTCCTGCTCGGTGGCGTTGCCCAGGTAGGCGGAGACACCGGGAGCGAGCTCGAGGCCGCCGGGGATGGAGCCGCCCCACAGCTCCTGGCACTTCTTGATAACCTGTGCGGCAGGAATGGAGTGGGAGACGGTCTCGCCGATGTGGGTGCACTCGTTCTGCAGCCACTGGGTGTCGAGCTGGGTCATGTTGACCATGGGCTCCTCGAGCCACTCGCGCAGCGGGAAGACCAGGTCGGCGGCCTCGATGTGGAAGGAGGTCAGCATCGGGTACTGGCCGATGATGAAGTCCACCTCGGGGAAGACGTCGTACCAGCTCTTGGCGTTGCCCAGCATCGCGAGCTTGTTGCCCGACATGTCGAACCACACGCGCGGCTTGAAGGGCTCGCCAGTGGCGATGGCCTCGCGCACCGTGGGGATGTGGGAGTGGCACCAAGCGTAGAGGCCCTTGTGGTACTTCATGCCCAGACGGTCCTGGAGCAGCTTGTTGAGGGTCTTCTGGGAGTCGGGCATGGCCTCGCCCAGAGCCTTGATGCGCTCCTCGTTCTCAGCGTCGGACATACCGATGACGGCACCCACGCCGTACATGTCGGAGAACATGCCGCTAAAGCCGTTGTTGTAGGTGACCGGGCGCGTGTTGACGGTCTCACCGGTATCGGTCATGGTGGCGAAGTAGCCGCCGCCCTTCTGCGTCATGGTGACGCCGGGCTTGTTGATGCGGCCCATGATGGCGTCCAGACCCATGCAGCCCAGGGGCACCTGGGAGGCGGACTCGCTCATGTCAGCCGCGACGCCGTTGGCAATGCCGCCCCAGTTCTCGGCGTACATCTTGACGGCCTTCTCGTTGAGGTCGGCGGGAACCCAGGTGACTTCCTCGGTGTGCTCGAAGGTCCAGGGCTCGGCCTGATCCTTGTAGATCTGGCCGGCGGTCTTGTAGGTCTTGCCCTCGTACTCGCCCTCCCAGAAGATCTCGGGGTCAACGGCGGAGTCGGCAGGAGCGCTGTACTCGAAGGGAGCGACGGCGCCGGTCTTGAGGTCGTAGCACACGTACGCCGGGGTGTTCTCGGGCGTGGTCTGCTGGAAGTCGGGGAAAAGCTCCTGAGCCTTGACGGGAAGCTTGGTGTCGGGGTCGATCAGGAAGGGCAGGTTCGTCCAATACTTGGTGAACTCTTCGTCGTAGAGCTTGTTCTCGAAGATGTAGCGGTACCAGGACAGCAGCACGCCCGTGTCGGTCTCGGGGCGAACGGGGAGCCACACGTCGGCCTTGGCGGCGTCGGGCGAGAAGTTCGGGTCGACGACGATGGTCTTGACGCCACGAGCGCGCAGCTCGGCCATGCCGCGGCCGGACTCAGCGGTCTCGGAGACGGAGGGCTGGGCGCCCCAAACCACGACGAGCTCGGTCTTGTTGTTCTCCTCGTCGCGGAAAATCTCCTGGACGGCGTTGTCTGCGATGGACTGGTCGTCGCCGCCGTAGAAGAGCTTCGACAGAGACCAACGGGGCAGGTAGCACTGGGCGCAGCCAGGCTCAAAGACGGTGGGGGAGCCGAACGCCATGGGAAGCGTCATGGCCTCCATGAACGAGTAAGCGCCGCCGCCGCCAACGGAGGAGAAGAAGGCGTAGTTGCCGTACTGGTCGATGGCATCCTTAATCTGGGTGGCCGCAAGCTCGATAGCCTCGTCCCAGGAGATGACCTCGAAGTCGGTCGTGCCGCGCTCGCCGACGCGCTTCAGCGGGTGCAGGATACGACGCGGGCTGTACATGGTGTGCAGCTGGTTGAGGCCCTTGATGCACAGAGAGCCCTTAGACACGGGGGCGCGGTCGTCACCCTCGAGCTTGGTGACCACGCCGTTCTCGATGGTGGCGATAGCCGGGCACATCTGGATGCAGCCGTGACAAGAGGTGTAGACCTTCTTGACGTCGTCAGCCTCGTCAGCGTATGCCGCAGGCGCCTCGACGAGAGAACCGCTCATCTGGGTGCCGATGGCCACCGCCGCGCCGGCAAGCGCTGCTGCCTTGACAAAGCTGCGGCGTGTGACGTTGGTGTTTGCTGCCATGCTTTCCTCCCTCTCCCTTGCTTTTACGTACGTATACGGAAGAGCGCCTAGTTTTGGACGCTCTTCAACTCATCGAGGTAGGTGCGACCCTCCTCGCTAAGTTGCCAACCTTGGCGCCACTCGATGGCGGCGGCGTCATGCAGCTTGTCCAAGAAGACGCTGGGCTGCATACGCTCAGGATTGCCCTTGGAGTCCAGGTGCCAGAGCACGTCGCGACCGTCGAGCAACTGCGTGACCTCGTTGTAGGTGCGAGGCTCCTCGGCCAGGAACTCCATGAGCTCGATGTAGGTGTCGCGACGCTCGGGCACAAGGCCCAGAAGCTCGATGATGCGCGCGCGAGGCGTGTGCTGCTCCACCACGGCCTGCCCGGCGGGCGTGGTCATGAACGCGTACTCGGCCACGAGGTCGTCGATCTCGTCCTCGGTGAGCCCGGCCTTACGGGCGTCATCCACGACATCGCCTTCGTCGTCAAGCTCGAAACGCTCCAAGCCGCCGGCGTTTTCCATGACGGCGATGAAGTGATAGGCGTTGGCCGAGGTGCGCTCGAAGTCCGGCAGCGCCATGACCATCTGCTCGATCTCGCGCAGGGGCTTGGACTCCTGGCAGAACGAAAGCACCTTGTAGAACAGCTCGCGCTGCAGGGGGCTGCGCGTCACGGCCTCGGTGACCTTGGCGACCATGCGGCCGAAGACGACAGGGTCGATGTAGCCAGCGTCGGCCTCGCTGGCCTGGATGTCGTCGAGGGAGTCGCCCTCGCGCGCCACGTCGGTGAGGTCGGCGACAAGCTCGTCTTCGGTCAGCTCGTCGATGGCGGAGTCTTCGTCATCGGCGGGGCGGGCGGCCTGCTTTGCCGCAGACACGCTCGTTGCCTTGACCGCGCCATGGGACGCGTCGTAGTAGACGCCCGCCTGCGCGGCCCAGCCGGCGCCCTTCGAGAGCTTCTCGACAGCCGTCCGGGCACGCTCCTCGCGGGCAGCCTCGTCGGCAGCCGCACGCTCTGCGGCCTCGCGGGCCTCGCGCTCCCGCTTCTCGGCAAGCTCGGCGGCCTCGCGGGCAGCAGCCTCTTCGGGGGTTTCCTCAACGGTGTCAGTAGTCTCGACTGACTCGTCCACAGCGGGCGCAGAGTCAAGAGAAGCGTCGTTCATATCAAGCTCGGCAGCCGTATCGTCAATCGCCGCAAGCATCGTCTGATCGTCCATCGTCGCTCCCCTTTGTCCCTTTTGCGCCGACCCCTCGGCGCCTGCGATCTCATCGCTTCTGATTCCAGATTTTTGCCCCTCGGCGGCTTCGAATGAAGCTCTATGACGCTCTAATGCATTGTTGTGTAGGCGTTGAGCTGGAATTTCTTTCCAAGATTGCAAAAAACCGCCGCCCATGCCCCTTGAGGCACGGACAGCGGTTCTTGGTAGAGCCTATAGAAGAAGCTTGCTTAGAAACTACTTCTGGTCGACCACGGGGACGGCGCGAGCGGTGATCTCGTTGAACTCGTCCTCAGACAGGTCGTACTGGTACATGGTCTTGTAGTACGCAGCGACGGTCTCGTACATGTCGTCGTCAAACTTGTCGGCGTACAGCACGCGGGGCAGCCACTGCATGCCCAGGACCTGGTTGACGGAAGGCGGTCCGTTGAGCCAGTTGAAAGGCTCGCTGGGAACCTCGCAGTAGTTGCCGCCCTCGATGGCGGTCAGCGTCTGCCAGGTGGCGTCGGTGCCGGCGAGGTCATAGGCGCTCTTCGGGGCGAAGATGATGAACTCGGGGTCCCAGCTGACGATCTGCTCCATGCTCGTCTGGTTGGACTTGCCGGAGGGGTCGTCGACCACGGCGATGTTGTCGGAAACCATGTCGATGACGTTGGCCTGATAGGAGCCATTGGCCAGGCAGGACAGGCCGTCCTCACCGGTGAGGTACAGCACGTCGACGCGGTCCTCGACCGGGATGGTCTCCATGACGTCGGAGATTTCCTTGTAGGCGGCGTCGCAGTAATCGGCGATCTCGTTGGCGCGCTCCTCAACGCCGAGCAGCTCGCCCAGGGTACGGTAGCAGTCGCCGTAGGTGGCAAGGTTGCTGGAGATGTGGACGCAGGGGATGCCGAGCTGCTCCTGAAGGGCGTCGAGGTCCTCGGCCATGCCCTTCTTGGTGTCGCCTACGTCGATGACGATCTGGGCACCGGAAGCAGCGACGGCCTCGCGGTTGAAGTCGCCCTTGGCACCGAAGATGGCGCCGACCTCCTCGAGGCCCGCGTACTGCTCGCCGAAGAAGTGAGCCTGCGAGTCGGTGAGGGAGCTGGCCAGACAGACCATCTTCTCAGGGGCGACCGTCAGGAGCACCTGCTGAGGCAGGTAGCCCGAGGGCGCGATGGCCGTGATCTCAGCCGGGATCTCGACGGTGCGACCCAGAGAGTCGGTGAACTCGCGCGTCTCACCGGTCTGAGCGGCACCCGCCTTGTCGCCCGTAGCTGCCGTGTCGGCAAAAGCCAGAGGCGCAACGGCCAGGCCGCATGCCAAGGCAGCCGAGCACAGGGCCACGACGAACGTGCGGCGACTTGCGTTCTTTACCATCCGCATTCCTTTCTCTCAAACCCATGGGCCCGAAGGCCCCCTAAAACCGCCGGCACAAAGGTGTGGGCGGGCAGAGCAACAAAGGTGTCAGCACACAGGCTTCTTCTCGATCTCGCGCGTCGGCACGCACACGCGCACGCGGTCGTCGTAGAGCGAGTTGATCTCGACGTCGACGCCGTAGATGTCGGAGATGAGCCCGGCCGTGACCACGTCCTTGGGATCGCCATATGCCTTCACGCGGCCGTCGTAGATGACAAGCGTCTTGTCGGCATAGAGAAACGCCTGGTCAGGCTGGTGGGTTGACTGGATGATGGAGAGGCCCTCGCGGGCAAGCTGTCGCACGCACGACAGCACGCGCACGGTGTTGCCGTAGTCGAGGGCGCTCGTGGGCTCGTCCATCACGATGGTCTTCGCGTCTTGCGCCAGGGCTCGGGCAATGAGCGTCATCTGCTGCTCGCCGCCCGAGATCTCGGTATAGGGGCGATGCGCCAGATGGGCGATGCCGATTTTGTCGAGTGCCTCCATCGCGCGGTCCTTGTGGGTCTTGCGCGGGTTGTTGAAAAGACCCAGGTCGGTTCCCGTACTCATGAGCACGACGTCGATGACCTCGTAGTTGTAGACGCTCGAATGCGACTGCGGGATGTAGGAGATGAGCTTGGCACGCTCGCGGATGGACATCTTCCGCAGGTCGCGCCCGTCGACCAAGATCTTTCCGGTGTAGTTGGCGTTGAGGCACAGGATGCAGCGGAAAAGCGTCGACTTTCCCACGCCGTTGGGACCCAGCACGTTGACAAGCGTGCGGTCGGGGATGGTGAGGCTGATGTCGTGCAGAATCTCGCGCGCACCGTAGGAAAAGCTCAGATGCTCGATCTCGATAGGCATTAGATCCTCCTTCCCTTCGTGATGAGGTAGAGGAAGAAGGGCGCGCCCACAAAGGCGGTGAGGATGCCGATGGGAATCTCCATCGTGGTGGCGACACGGGCGACGTCGTCGACAAGCAGCAAGAAGCCTGCGCCCATGACCATCGAGGCCGGCAGGAGCTTGCGGTAGTCGCAGCCCACGAGCATGCGGCACAGGTGCGGGATGACAAGGCCGACCCAGCCGATCATGCCCGAGATTGCAACGCTCGAGGCGGTCACGAGAGTCGCGGCAACCATGACGAGCAGACGCACGAGGCGGGCGTTCACGCCCATCGTGGCGGCCTCGTCGTCGCCCATGGTGAGGATGTTGATGCGCCAGCGCAGGGCAAACAGCACCACGAGGCCGATGGTCATGGGCACGATGGCAAGCTTGATGTCGGCAAACTTGGCGCCGGTAAGGCTGCCCATGAGCCAGTAGGTGATGGCAGGAAGCGTGTCGTTGGGGTCGGCGACGAGCTTGGTGTAGGACACGCCGGCCGAAAACAGCGAGCTCACCATGACACCGGCCAGGATGACGACGGTGATGGGATTGCCGCGCGCATGCATGGAGATGAACACCACGAGGCCGACCGTAATGAGCGAGAACACGAACGCCCACATCGAGATCTGGATCGAAGACAGGCCCATGAGGATGGCGATTGCCGCTCCCAAGGCCGCACCCTGCGAGGCGCCGAGCAGGTCGGGGGAAACCAGGGGGTTCTGGAACGTTCCCTGGAACGCCGCGCCCGCACTCGCCAGGCAGCAGCCGATCAAGAGGGCAAGCACGATGCGGGGCAAGCGAACGTTGAAGAAGATGGAGGCCTGTTGATTGGTCCAGGTTGGCTCGATGAGGTCGGGCGCCACTTGGTTGCCCAACATGGCGAGCGCCTCAGCCGGGCTGATGGGAAAGCGGCCCAAGAGCAGCGACACACCGGCAAGCACAACCACAAGCACGGCCATGACAGCGATGACGACGTTTTCCCGCCCGTCAGACCAGCGGACACGCCTGCAATCACTGTTGCACGACATCTGCACCCTCCCCTGGTGGTGTTTCGGTCCCTGACAAAAACGCGCCAGGCAGGCGCGCAAGCAACACGTGATTATGTGTGTGGCGTGTACCAAGGTCGATTGCATTTGCAACGCAACGGCAAGAAGCTGGGCAAAAGGTGTCGCCCGGGTGCCGTGGGCGCAACTTTTTGGCGCAGTCACCGACCCAAGGCCACCAAAAAGCCCCGCCGCACGAATGCGACGGGGCTCACGAGCATCAGGTTCTCTGGTACACGGGGGCGCAGCGCCTGCCGAGGCTCTGCCTTACTCCTCAGTTGCGGCGTACAGACCCGCAATATAGCCGGTGGTGATGACGCGGCCCAGGCCATGGATACGCATGCCGCCCGAAGACTCGCCGCCGCAGTACAGGCCGGGGATGACCTGGCCGAACAGGTCCATGACCTGCATCTTGCGGTTCACGCGCAGGCCCGTGGTGCAGTCATGGAAGCCAGGCGTGGACCAAGCGGCGTAGAACGGACCGGTCTCGATCTTGTCGGTCATGCCCTCCTTGCCGAAATCCTCATCGACCCCCTTGTCCACCAGCTCGTTGTAGCGCTTGACGGTGGCCACGAGAGTCTCGGGGTCCATCTTGATCTGCTCGTAGTACTTGTTCACAACCTTCTCGGCGAGCTCCTCAAGGGTGTCGGCCTCGAAGAAGCGGCCGTCCTCACGATCGACGGTCGTGTCATCAATGACCCACTCCTCACGCTCAACGGCCTTGGAGTCGAAGATGGTCCAGAGGGGACCGCCGTAGCGGTGCAGCTCGCCGTCGTTGGGGTCAACAGTCAGTACGCTGGCGAGCGCGGCGCCGTTCCAATCGGTGGAAGAATCAGCCTCGTTGGCAAAACGCTCGCCAAGCATGTTCACCTGCAACAGGTTCGACCAGTCATAGACGCGCAGGCCCGTGGCGCGGGAGAGCTTGAAGAGGGGCGAGGTGGGCTGCACGGTGGCGAAGGAGTCGGTGTACTGCGTGCCGATCATGGCCGCCTTGGTGAGGAAGGAGTCACCGATGACCTGGTTGGCGATGTCGCCCAGGCAGGCGCCGATAGCCATGGCCGCAATCTCACCCGAGGCATCCTTGGGGCAGAAGGGGTCGCCTGAAGTACAGTCGTACTCAACGCCGCGGCGGGCATCGATCATGGTGCGGAAGTAGACGTTGCCCGTGGAGCCGCCCGTAGCGATGATGACGGCCTTGTTGGCACGAACGTTCACCGTCTCCTTTGTCTCCTCGATATTGCCGTCGGAGAAGGGGCTGAGCGGGGCAAGCGGTTCATCCTCACCAGGCAGGATGGTGGGCGAATAATGGGCCTGGATACCCAGCACGCGACCCTCGAGCACGCCCTCGCGATACAGCTTGTCCATATGGTAGTTCAACAGGAACTGGGCACCGGCCTCACGAGCGGTGCGCTCAAGCGGGCGAGTGACGGCGATACCGCAGCGGTCCTGGTAAGCACCCTCCTGGGAAGGCGACAGGTAGTCGGCGTACGAGACCCAGTCCTCGGTGGTCTGGTCGGCGTAGGTCCAGCGGCCTACGGTCTCGGGCTGGTCGCCGCCCTCGGTATAGTCGGGCAGGTGCATGGGCTCGACGTCCTTCACGAGCACGCCCTTGTCCAGGATGTACTCGTAGGCCTCTGCCATATGGTCGGCAACGGAGCGGACCACGTTGCGGTCGCCATAGATGGAGTTGATGCACTTGGGGGTGGTGTGGTCCTCGTAGTACTTGTCGGCAGAGTCCTCGATGCCGTACTTCTCCTGAATCTTGGTGCCGCAGCCAGAGTGCAGGTTGCCGCCGGACAGGGCGCAGCGACCGCCGCAGTCGTAGTTGGCGTCAACGAAGAGCACGGAGACGCCCTCGTCCAGAGCACGCACACCGGCGGGCAGACCCGCGCCGCCCGCGCCGACGATAACGATGTCGGCCTCATAGTCCCACTCGATGCCGGTGGGGTCGACAGCGCCCACGATGGGACTGCCGTCGGTAACCTCGAGGTTATGGTCGACATCGGCAAGAGCGGCAGTGGTACCGGCGGCGGCCAAGGCGGCCATGCCGGCAGCACCGCAGATCATGGAACGACGAGAGATAGTGTTCATCATGAGTTTCCCTTCTACTTGTATACATGTCGCAAGGGGGATGAAAAAACGCAGAGAGGCGGGCACCGCAGGGGAAGCAGCCCCGCCATCACATGCAAGACGTCCTAGCGCGAAGCGATGAGCTCGGTGACGGTCTCATCCTTAGCGAGGGCCTCGCCGATAAGCTGGCCAAACACGAGCGAGCGGCCCGTGGAGCAGCCCGGGCAATGCACGGGGTAGTTGAAGCCGAAGAAGTCGCCCTGGCAGTTGCCGGCGGCAAAGAGGCCGGCAATGGGCTGGTCGTCGTCAGTGCAAACCTGGGAGTCGTCGTTAACGTGGACGCCATAGGCCACAGCGAGGTTGGAGGCAAAGATCGGGATGGCGTAGAACGGGGCCTCGCGAACAGGCGAGAGCCAGTCGGTCACAACGCCAAACTGCGTGTCCTCGCCCTTGTCGGCCATGCCGTTGTATCCCTCAACGGCGGCGGTGAAGTTGTCGGCAGAAACGTCGATCAGCTCCGCCAGCTCCTCAAGAGTGTCGGCCTTGAAAACCTCACCGTCGGCCACGCGTTCCTCAAGCTCGTCAGGGATGTTCTCGAGCATGGACTCGTAGCCCTCGGGGAACTGCTTGGTCACGTACTCGGCGTAATTGGAGTCGAGGATGGACCAGGCGACGTTGCCCTTGGAGTTCATGCGAGCGTCGGTGATATAGGGCTCGAAGGGCATCTCGTTCATAAAACGGTTGCCGTCAGAATTCACCGCAAGCATGGAGAGGAAGAACGCCGTGCACTGATAGCCGCGGGTCTGGATCGTGAACTGGTGGATCATCGGAGCGGCCGGGCTCTTGGAGATGCCACCGCCAATCCACTTGGTCATGAGGATGGCGTCTCCGGAGTTGGCGCCCTGGGGCACGTAAGCGCTCTCGTTGGCATAGTTCTTGATGGGAGCCCAGCAATCAATCATTTCCCGGTTGCCGGAGATGTCACCGGTAGCGAGAACCACGCCCTTCTTGGCGTTGAACTGAATGTGCTTGCCGTCGGCGTCAGTGGCGATGACGCCCGTCACGCCGTCTGCCGCGCTGCCCACGAGCTGCTCGGCATGGGTGTTGAAGTAGTACTCACAGCCGTTGTCGGTGGCCGACTTGATAAGGACATCGCCCAGGTTCTGGTGCGGCTCCTTGCCGTCGGGGCGGTCGAACACGCCCCACTCGTCGCTGGAGTAGCGCACGGCGTCCTGGAACACGATGTAGCGCTCGGGCATCGCTTCCCAGCCGGCCTTGGAGGTGCCGCCGGTCGAGGGCTCCACAGTCACACCGTTGGCGGCACACAGTTCAGTGATGTAGTCGATGACGCCCGCGGTCTGCGTGGCCCAAGTGCGAATGAGGTTGTAGTTGGCCGTCTGTTGGCTGGCCTGATACATAAGGCGGGCAGCCTTCTCGGGATCGATCTCGAGACCGTTCTCCTTGAGGACCTTGGATCCGATGGCGCACATATCGAGTCCGCAGAAGCGCCCGCACTCGCTGCGCTCCACGACGACGACGCTGGCACCGTTGCGCGCTGCCGCCTCGGCTGCTCCCATGCCGGCCATACCGCCACCGACAACGACAACGTCGTACTCATATGTCTCGGCGATGTCGGTGATGGGGTCAGGCGCAACCTCCCAGGTGTGCAGGGCACCCTCGGCAGGCGCCGCGGCCTCGTCGGCAAAAGCGACCGCAGGGGCAACCGCGGCGGCGCTCAAAGCCGCACCCGTTGCAGCCGCGCTTACAAAGGACCTTCTCGTGATGGTGGACATACCGTATCCCCTTCTGCCCGGGACCCGTTGTTGCGAGCCCTCATGACTGATGTTCGCCATGCCCTCGTCGGCATGTGCTGATCATCAGTTTGGGAAAACGGCATGCGTCTCAAAACGTCCGAAAGACGCTACACGATGCAAATCCTACGATGCTGTCTATTTACTCGACCCTATCAACAACTTCAGGTGATTGCGCACGAAATACCAGGTCAAGAAGGTCTTGTCGGCTGTTGACACCCGCCTTGCCGTAAATATGGCGCACATGGGAGTTCACTGTGGACTCAGAGATGGAGAGTCGCTCCGCCACCCAAGGCTGGGTGCGCCCCATGGCAAGAAAGCCAAAGACCTCACGTTCGCGGCCCGTCAAGCCCCAGCAATGGGCAAGCTCATCGAGCGTCTCCTCAATGCCGCGAGTGTTCGCTGACTGCGCCGCCGTGTCAGAGGCAACCACGGGGCGCGCATCGAAGAGATCCCACACGTCGCGACCGGAAAGCACGAGCACGGCGGCGATGGTCATGAGATACCCCATGAAAATGGCATCGGCATAGGCGAAGGGCGCAGTTGCGGTAAGCCCGTCGAGCCAGATGCCGGCCACACCTCCCAGACCGCAGAACAGGCTCGACACGAGCATGCGCACCGCACAGGTGACGCCTAGTCCGTCGGACATGCCGGCGTAGGCAACCTGGGCCACGATGACCCAGATGAGCACGTCAAATGTGGTGTAGCCACTCAGCACCACCGCGCCCGACACCCAAAAGTGATCGGTGGGCGCAAGCAACGGCATGAGGGAGAAGCCAGCGATGATGGCCAGAAGGCCAACGCGATAGACGACATGTGTGTGCTTGGGGGCAACGATGGCCAGCACAAAGAGCGCAACCGCAATGACGCCGCGCGCGACCTGCAGGGCCACCCCCATGTCGGGACCCGCACCCTGCATGGGCGCAAACGACATCTGGTGCTGCATGTAGCCAAGGCCGAACATGATGAGTGCAAGCGAGCACACCGTGGGCACCGACACGCCCAAGCCCAGGCGCAGGCGGGCAAGGGGGCTTCCCGGCTTGCGCTTGGCAGTCTCAGCCTCTCCCGTCATCTGGGAATAGGCGCGCTCCCCCTCGGGCAGAAGGTTGAAGAAGACCATCGAGAGCAGGGGCAGCGCCATGGGAGCCAAGGCGGAGGCAATCGACTCCATGAGCATGAAGGTGACGTCCGCCACAAGGGCGCAGGCAAAGCCGCCGGCCACATAGATCGTCGCCGAGCGTTCACCCTGTTTGCAATAGACGGCGCCCCACATGAGAATAGCCATGCCCATGAAGAGGCTCGCCAAAACCGCACCCGCCACAAGCACAACCCAATTACCGCTGAAGGCGCTCAACGCGAAAAGCACCGACCCCGTGCTTCCCGCAACGCCGCACCCAAGCGCGAAACCCTTGTGGACGCACAGGCCCCGCACGCGCTCCTTTTGCCAAAGCACAAGCGCACTCAGGGGAACAATCAACAGGAAGGTGAGCCAGACTGCCAGCTCGGGCATGAGCGCCCCGGGATGAAACGGTGCAAAGAACCCGCTCTTATAGAGCGCGTCCACCCAGGCCCACAGGCAGGCAGACCCTATCAACGCGCGCGGGTCGATTCCCTTGGCCGCCCCCGCTATCCCCTGACGCGCATGTCGCATACCGCTTCCTCTCCTCTTCATGTCTGGACGGGATTATATGCGCACCGCGCAATCGGCGCGAATCGGATTCAGCACGGCCACCACACCCAAGCCACCAAAAAGCCCCGCCGCACGAATGCGACGGGGCTTGAGCGGAGCGACTGATGCGCGTCGTTTGGAGCTCTACGCCTGGGGCAGCAGCTTCTGGGCGATCATGACGGCGTTGAGGGCAGCGCCGCGCAGGAGCTGGTCGGCCACGACCCACATGGCCAGACCGCGGTCTCCCTCGACGGTGGGGTCGCGGCGCACGCGGCCCACAAACGTGTCGAAGCTGCCGGCGTGCATGGCAGGCATGGGATAGACATTGTTGGCCGGGTCGTCCTCAAGCACCACGTGCTCGCCGGCGGCAAGTGCGGCCTTGGCGTCTTCCACGCTCACCGCGCGGTCGAACTCGAGGTTGATGGACTCGGAGTGGCAGCGCAGCACAGGCACGCGCACACAGGTGGGCGCGACCTGCACCGAGTCGTCGCCCATGATTTTCTTGGTCTCGACGACCATCTTCCACTCTTCTTTGGTGTAACCGTCGTCCATGAAGACGTCGATGTGCGGGATGCAGTTGAAGGCGATCTGATGGGCGAACGCCTTGGGCTCGAAAGGCTCCCCCGCCAGGACCGCGGCCGTCTGCTCCTGCAGCTCCGCCATGCCCTTGGCGCCCGCACCCGAGCTCGACTGATAGCTCGACACAACGATACGGTCGATGTGACCGAGCTTGCGCAGAGGCTCAAGCGCCACGACCATCTGGATGGTGGTGCAGTTGGGGTTTGCGATCACGCCGGAATGCCAGGCGATGTCGGCCGCGTTTACCTCGGGCACCACGAGCGGCACGTCGGGTTCCATACGGAAGGCGCTCGAGTTGTCGATCATGACGGCGCCGGCGGCCACCACGGCCTCGCGCATCTCACGCGATACGGAGGCACCGGCACTGAACAGGGCGATATCGACGCCCTCGAAGCTCTCGGGGGTCATCTCCTGCACAGTAATCTCGCCGCCACGGAAGGGCAGCTTCTGGCCGGCCGAACGCGCAGACGCCAGGGCACGCACCTCGCTGCAGGGGAAGTCGAGGGCTTCCAGGCACGTGAGCATCTCGCGTCCCACGGCGCCCGTTGCACCGGCGATGGCAACGACGGGGTTTGCGGGCATAGGCTTGGTCCATACCATGTTAACGCACCACCTTCACGGTTCCTTCGGGGGCATCTTCGTCCATGCCGAACGCGGTGTGAAGCACCTGCACGGCCTTGGCGCACTGGTCGGCGTCGATGACCGTAGAGATGCAGATAGGCGAGGTGGAGATCATCGAGATGTTGATGTCGTTGGCGGCAAGCGTCTTGAACATCTTGGCGGCAACGCCCGGGTAACTCTTCATCCCGGCGCCTACCAGGGACACCTTGGCAATGTGGGCGTTGATCTCGACGCCCTCAGCGTTGACCTCGCGGCACAGGGCGGCAAGGGCGTCGGAGATGTGCTCGAGACCGTTCAGGGGCGTGGTGAACGAGATGTCGGTCAAGCCGTCGTGGCTCACGTCCTGAATGATGATGTCCACGTTCACGCCCAGCTCGCCCAGACGGCCAAAGATGGCGGCGGCGATGCCGGCGCGGTCGGGCACGTGGCGCAGAGTGACCTTGGCCTCGGAAAGGTCGTGGGCAATGCCGCTCAGGACGGCGCTTTCGCTGTACTCGGTGTAGTCCATACGATCGGGAGCCTCCTCGATGACGGTGCCCTTGGAATCCTCAAGGAACGTGGAACGGGCGCGGATGACCACGCCGTACTTGCTGGCAAACTCGACGGCACGCAGCTGCAGCACGCCGGCGCCGTTGGCGGAGAGCTCGAGCATCTCGTCGTAGCTCAAGCGATCCACGCGGTGCGCCTTGGGGCAGATGCGCGGGTCGGCCGTGTACACGCCGTCGACGTCGGAGTAGATTTCGCAGAAGTCGGCCTCGATGGCAGCAGCCAGGGCCACAGCCGTGGTGTCGGAGCCACCGCGACCCAGCGTAGTGATCTCACCGGCGGCGTTCACGCCCTGAAAGCCCGCCACAATGACGATGTTGCCCTCGTCGAGGTCACGCTTGACGCGGTCCATGCCCACGATGCGGTCGATCTTGGCGCTGGTGTGCGTGGGGTCGGTCACGATGCCCACCTGGGCGCCCGTATGACTCACGGCAGGAACGCCCAGGGCCTCGACGGCCATGGCGAGTACAGCAACCGAGACCTGCTCGCCGGTGGCCAGGAGCATGTCCATCTCGCGCGCAGGCGGGTTGGGGTTGACAGAATGGGCCAGGTCGAGCAGGTGGTCGGTGTTGTCTCCCATGGCGGAGACGACCGCGACGACCTGATCGCCCGACTGGTGGCGGCGGACCAGCTTCCGAGCGACGTTCTTCACGCGCTCAGGAGTGGCCACGGAGCTGCCGCCGAACTTAGCGACGACGAGTGCCATGGGCTTGGCCTTTCGACGGTGGCGGGTGTTGGATACGGAGCAGTAAAACAAAAGAGCACGTGAAAGTATAGATGGAGCCGTCTCACGCTTGCCGCATCAGTATAGGCCAAGACCGCAATGCGGCACGATTTCGACAGCAGATGGAAACACCTTCGCATCACATGTGATACACCTGTGATATCTGGGCGCTACAATAGGCGCATCTGACAGGCCGAGGAAGGGAGAGCCGTGGACATTCGAGCCATGAACAAGCGCATCGAGCTGTACAGGGAGCGCACGGAGAAGATCCGCGCCGAATACCGCGAGAGACAGCAGCAGGCGCAGACCGAGCAGGAAAATCCCGACAAGGCCGCTGCGGCAGAGACCGTGCAGACACAGGACGGCCACGACGGCGAGGCCCACGCCTGATACACTGCACCCAACATACGGCCAACCCGGAGCAAACCGCATGCAGGCGCTCCACGCGCATGTCGAACATGACCGTCGCACACCGGGGTGCACGGCCCTAAAGGAGAGAGAGCCATATGAGCAACGAATTTGACGACGATTACGGCTACGACTGGCAGCCCCCCAGCGACGACGAGGGCCGCGGCTTCGACGACGGCTTCCCCTTCGAGGGCAACGAGGGCGCCGACCGCTGGGCCGATGAAGAGGACGAGCCCGCAAAGCCGGCCGAAAAGTATGATCACCACGAGCTGCTCGAGCAGCGCGTGACCGTGCACTGCCCCGTGGCCGAGCGTTGCGGCGGCTGTGAGTGGCTCGCCATGCCCTACGACATGCAGCTCGAGCGCAAGCAGGACTACATCGAAGAGCTCTTCGCCGACTATCCCGTCGAGGTCGAACCGCTCATGTGCATGATCGATCCGCGTGGCTATCGCAACAAGGTGCAGCTGCCCCTTGCCCCCGGCAAGGACAAGAACGGCAACCCCACCGTGCGCTGGGGCATCTTCGAAAAGGGTAGCCACTGGATCGTACCCTGCAAGCAATGCATGGTCGAGGACCCCGCCGCTCGTCCCATCATCGGCACGGTCGCCCGCCTCATGCCCGATTACGGCGTGACCCCCTACAGCGAGAAGACCTGCACGGGCACCGTGCGCTACGCCCTCGTGCGCATCGCCCACGCCACCGACGAGATCATGCTCACGCTCGTGTGCAACGCAACCACGCTGCCCAAGGCGTTCGTTGACGCCATTCTGAGTGCCCACCCCGAGATCACCACGGTCGTGCTCAACACTAACACCGAGCGTACGAGCGTCATCCTGGGCAAGGAGGAGAAGGTACTCTTCGGCCCGGGCTACATCGAGGACGAGCTGTGCGGGTGCCGCTTCCGCATCTCCTCGAGCTCGTTCTACCAGACCAACCCCATCGCCGCGGAGGCCCTCTACGAGCTGGCCGTCGAGATGGCCGACCTGCGCAGCTCCGACCGCATCGGCGATGCCTATTGCGGCACCGGCACCATCGGCATCGTGGCAGCCAAGGCAAGCGGTGCCGAGCTCATCGGCATCGAGCGCAACGCCGAGGCCGTGAAGGACGCCGAGATCAACGCCCAGATTAACGGCATCGAGAACGCCACGTTCGTGGCCGCCGACGCCGGCAGCGAGTTCGCCCGCATGGCCCGTCGCGGCGAGGAGCTCGACGTCGTGTTCATGGACCCGCCCCGCGCCGGCTCCAGCCAGGCCTTCCTGGCGAACCTCAGCCGCCTGGGGCCGCGCCGCGTCGTCTACATCAGCTGCGATCCCAAGACGCAGATTCGCGACATCAAGCACCTCGTGCACAACGGCTACCGCATCAAGCGCATCTGCCCGGTTGACATGTTCCCCCACACCGACCACGTCGAGAACGTCGTGCTGCTTGAGCGCGCGCCGCGCAACCAGTTCGGCCATCGTCGCAACTCTCACAAGGACGAGCGCGGCGGCAAGCGCTAGCGCGTCCACCCTCCCCTACGTACGCAAAAAGGGGCTGTAACAAAAGCCCCTATAACGAATTCACGCCCCGTTCGGACCG
>ERZ1034984.416-NODE-416-length-48018-cov-32.038717_pt1 | contig 48018 bp, 44 predicted proteins | sample MGYA00520589_ERZ1034984 | MGnify/ENA primary metagenome ERZ1034984 (study PRJEB33766, sample SAMN09781790) | gut metagenome | biome: gut microbiome | host: Homo sapiens | place: Madagascar | study: EMG produced TPA metagenomics assembly of the PRJNA485056 data...
AAGAAAAAAATTAAAAAATTGTAAAAATCGTTTTTTACAATTTCTTAATTTTTGTATCAGTTGATCCAAAACCTCCACTTCTAGAACCAATTGCATTATCGTTATCAACAACTAAATATTTAGTAAAAACAACTTGTCCTATTACATCACCTTTTTTAACTTCAATATCATGGTCACTACAGTTAAAATATGCAAAGTAAAAATGTCCATCATTATCCGGATTACCATAATAATCTGCATCTATTAATCCTACACTATTTGCCATCAAAAACCCCTTCTTAGGCCCAGAACTACGATTTAGTAATAAATAGCACTCATCATCCATACAGTAAGCCTTTAAGCCTGTTGGAATAAGTGTAGGCTTAATTCCAGGTTTATACATAGGAATAACTATATCCTCTGCCGCCTCAACATCATATCCAGCTGAATGAGCTGTCTTTCTAACAGGTAAATTTATCCCCTTATCTTCATATCCTTTTACTACTTCAAATCCACGTTTTTTCATTATACTTCTCCCTCTAACAATTTATTATTATCTATATATAAATTAATGTTTCCAGTATCTAAACTACTTCTAACATCAATAATTCTCTGATTACTACTACCAACATAATGCAATTTTTCTAAAGCTAAACTTAAAACAAATCTACCATCTAATAAAACATCTACATTATCTAAAATAGTCTTAAGATTATTATCATCTTTTACTTGTTTCATTAACTCTTCCCAAGTATACCCAGTATAACACCAAATATTCTTATCAGGGAACTTTAGTTTAATTTCTTTAACTAGTAAACTAACTTCTTCTCTATTTCCAATATATAATGGGTCTCCCCCTGATAAAGTTAATCCACTACACCAACTCTTCTCCAATTCAGCAAATACTTCCCTCTTAGCCTCTTCATCAAAGATAAGTCCATCATTAGCATCCCATGTAATTGGATTCTGACAAGCCTGACAATGATGAGAACAACCAGCTAGCCACAAAACTACTCTAAGTCCATCCCCATTTAACATATCAGCTTTTGTAATATTATGATACCTCATAACTTATCAACATCCCCATGACTATAATATAAAACTGGTTTATTTAATAATTCAGCCCACTCTATCTGATTCTTAGTACTCTTACCAATATAACCATCTTTATCAATAACAATAACTATATCACTACGACATACCTTCATTTTAGCAGCTGTATCTAATATTTTCTTTGTATCCACCCCACACTCTGGTACTTCACCAGATTGATTATAAACAGAAGGAGTAAACACTAAATATCCCCTCAAAGCCAATTTCTCTTCAACCTCTAAAAATACTTCTTTAAATTTAGTACTACCTATCAATAAAACAACACTATACATCTACATCGACTTCCTTTCTGATATCTCAACCATTTTAGCATTACTTAGCATTGTATCACCATGTACTCTAGAATAAGATAAATATCCATTCATTCTATCAATCTTAGTTAAGTCACTACTACCACACTTAGGACATACATCCATATCTAACTCTTCGTGACCACATTTATTACAATAAGCAAGACTTAAATTAACTCCCTCATAAAAACCTAATTCCATAGCTCTTTCTATATAAGTAAGCATAGCCTCACTATTATAACTTAAATTATAACGCACATATTGAATTCGTCCACCCTTAAATAGTTCCCAAAAACGACTTTCTAAATCTTGTTTTTCAATACCTGTAATATCTTCCCATACTCCACAATGAAAACTATTAGAAACATATTCCCTAGAACTTACTCCTTCAATAACTCCATATTTCTTTCTAAATTGTTTAATCTGTAAACCACATAAATTTTCAGCTGGAGTACCATATATAGCATACAATATATGATCCTCATCCTTAAACTCTAATATCTTCTCATTAATATATTTTAAAACCTCTAATGCAAACTCTCCATCTTCTACAATACTCTTTCCATTATATAAAACTTGTAACTCATTTAAAGCCGTTATTCCAAAAGAAGCAGTAGAAGACTTAAGTACAGGTTCAATTGCCTCATCAGGTTTTAAATTGCCTCCATAAAAGCCTCCCTGACAATAAGCAACAGGATTAGTAGAAGCTTTTCTCTTAGCTAAATATCTATAAGTTCTAATATGTATCTTTCTAATCATTTCCAAGTAATAATCTAAAACTTCATAAAAATCCTTTTGTTCTTCTCTAGCTTTTGCTAAAATCATTGGTAAATGTAATGATACAGCCCCTATATTAAATCTTCCTATAAAAACAGGTTTATCATTCTTATCTATAGGATTCATTCCTCCTCTTTCATACCAAGGAGATAAAAAAGCTCTACATCCCATCGGACTAACAACTCTTTTATATTTCTTATACATCTCACATACATAACCTTCTCCAGTTAAAGATAAATAATCTGGATACATTGTCTTTTGACTACATTTTATCGCAGCTAAAAAATTATCTCTTAAAGGGCAACCCTTACCATGTAAATTCTTATCATATAAAAATACTAATTTAGGAAATAAAGTTGGTCTCTTAAACCCTTTCTTACCTTGTCCTTCTCTATGTACATCTAATATAACTCTACTAATAAGTTTTGCATAAGGATCCGTATCAATTCCAAAAGTAAAAGTAACAAAAGGATAATCTCCTCTACTAGAACTAACAGTATTAAGTTTATATTCTATTCCTTGATATCCTTGTTCACATTCTCTTTTTACTTTATCCCAAGCATACTTATCTGCCTCATCTTTAAAAGTATCTCCCTTAATATCCAAATACTCATTATAGTATTTTTTATAAGTCATCTTTGCATATTTTTTAAGAACTGTATCAACCTCAGGTACTGTAAATCCACCATACTGCATAGCCGTAGTATTAATAATAACATCACCCATAACATTAAAAGCTGTCTGTAATGTCTTAGGCTCTGTATACCAAATATTACTCATCTCAAACCCATCTTTTAATACATTAGCCATATCAAATAAACAACAATTCATAGTATCACGTCTAGCACTCATATCATGAACATAAATATATCCATCTTTACAAGCCTCTATCTCATTAGCAGTTAAAAAGAATTTCTTATAAAGTTCTTTATTCAAACTATTATATATTAAACATCTCTGAGTAGTAACCAAAGCACTATCCATATTAGCACATTCTTTATCCCCAATATAAGTAATTACTTGTGCCTTCTTATATACTTTATCTAATATATGAACAATATCTTTTTTATAATCTCTATACTCTCTATAACTTCTAGCAACTAAAGGATTAACTTGTTCTAAAGCAGCCTCTACAAAACTATGTACTTGTTCAACATTAAGATTACTAGTCTGAGTACCTATCATATCTTTAACTATTAAAACTATTTTTTCAATAGCCTCATCTGTTAAATTAACCATTACTCTCTCAGCACTAGTCTTAACAGCTTTTTCTATTCTACCAGCATCAAACTTTTCTAAATTTCCATTTTTCTTTATTATCATTATTTCTTGCATAATACTTCTCCTACTCTATGTATAAAATTCTACTCTAATAAAATAAATATAACTGTTGCATTTGCAACTAATAGAGAAATTTGCTAAAATAAAAAAAACAAGGACTGATTAAAATGATTGAAACTATTGAAAAAGATAAAATTATCTACTTTAGAAAAAATTTGTCAAACTGTGTCAATGTCTCTAAAAAAGTATACACAAATAAACAATTAATAATAAGTAACTTTTCTACTAAAAAACAAATTGGTTTTATAACTTACGGAAAAGCCTCTATTATAAAAACTGATATTAATGGTAACACTACTATTATGAGAGAATTAAAAGAAGATGATATTTTTTCTAATTTATTTTTTCAACACTCCGAAGATGAAATATATATTATTAGTAATAATGAAACTGAAGTAATTTTTATTGACTATTACAATATCCTAAAAAATTGTAACAAAGGATGTCCTTTTCACAATAACCTAGTAATTACTTTATTCGATTTACTTATAAAAGATAATCGTAAACAGAATGAAAAAATAGAGCTCTTATCTCAAAAAACTGTTCGTGATAAAATCATCTATTTCTTAAAACAAAGAATGAATAAAGACAAAGTGTTTAAAGTAACCACTTCTTACAAAGCTATTGCTGAATATATTGTTGTTGATAGAAGTAACTTAATGCGTGAATTAAACAAGTTAGAAAAAGAAGGTACTATCGAAAAAAATAAAAATACTATTATAATTAAAAAGTAGAAGAACACTCTTCTACTTTTACTATTTAACTGTAACATATGTCTCAATCGCTCCAACATTACCAACTGCATCATAGGCTCTAATTATTACTCTCTTATTAGTTGCTTTTATCGTAAATGGTGAAGTATACATCCAATGATATTCATTATTACATGTACTACTCTTACTACCAGAATCATTTTGACACCATGTATTTGCTAAATAAGTTATCGCACCAAATCTATATTCCTTTTCAATATTACTATCATCAGGATAATAATAAGTCCACTTTACAGTACCAGATTCGTTTTCTTCAAAATCAACTTTTACATGTTGATATTTAATAAGTCCATGTTTCAACATAACTTGCTCAGCTGACTTTAACTTAGGTGGATTATTATCAAATAACATTTGATTAGATACTACATTATCAGTATAAGATGTTCCCTTTATATCAACAACACGTAATGGTTTTAATATAAAATATAGTCTTCCAGAAACACCTTGAACATTTATAGTCTTTTCTAACTCTTTAACTCCAGCTGCATTTCCAAATGAAACAGCGCTTGATGTACCGGCTACTTGTGAACTACCAGCCGCATCAGTTGAAATATAATAAGTCATCATAGTACCAGCTGCAAATCCTTCAGTAGATGTAAGCTTAATTTTAACTTCTCTTTCTCTTAACCATGAACTCTCTGTTGTACCTGTAACAGTAGCCGTAAAACTACCAGTAGGATCGCTAGACCCTCCCCCAGTACAAGTAATTGGATTTTCAGACTGATATCTAACTCTACCATTTCCACTACATTTCAAAAAAACTTTATAAGAGTCAACACCATTCTTTCTCTCTACATGAACATAAGTCTGTGGATCAGCACAAGAAATATTATCAGTCATATAATCTTTTGCCAATACCTTAACCTTCAATTCCTCATAAGAAATATCTGCACAACCTGACGTAGAATATCCAAATAAGTCAACACTATTAGAATCCACATATAATTTAGCAGAATCAATTAACGAATCCCCATAAGTAAGAAATTTCTTATTCCTATTTTTACTTTGTAATTGTTGCACTTCTGGTAATGCCAACATAGTTATAATTCCCATAATAGTTATAGTTACTAAAAGTTCAACCAAAGTAAAACCCCTATTATTTACTTTTCTCATAAAACCAACCTCTATCTTAAACTAATTATATCATAAAAAAATATGTATACAAATACATATTTTTATCTAGGTAATAAACTTAAACTAACTTTACCTTTTTCTAATGAAATATCATCTACATAACAATCAACTATATCTCCAACACTAACTACTTCACTAGGATGTTTAATATACTTAGTTGTAAGTTTAGAAATATGAGCAAGACCATCATTATGAAGTCCAATATCTATAAACGCTCCAAAGTCAACTACATTTCTAACAGTACCTTGTAACTTCATACCAACAGATAAATCTTTAATATCTAAAACATCACTCCTAAGTAATGGTTGTGGCATTTCATCTCTAGGATCTAGATTAGGTTTCTTTAAAGACGCAATAACATCTTCTAAAGTATAAATATCAGTACCTATCTTATCTTTATATTCTTCTAAATTAATACTATCAATTTTCTTAATTAACTCATTCTTACCAATCATATCCATACTACAACCTAAATCACTTAGTATCTTTAATGCAACATCATAACTTTCTGGATGAATTGCTGTTGAATCTAAAATATTATCTCCATCAACTACTCTTAAAAAACCAATTGCTTGTTCATAAGCCTTGTCGGATAATAATTTTTTCTTTCTTATCTCATCTCTAGAAGTAATTTTACCAATTTTTTCACGATACTCAATTATCTTTTCAATTGCCTTCTTCGTAATACCAGATACATATTTCAATAATGAAGGAGATGCCGTGTTAATATTAACTCCAACACTATTTACACATTTCTCAACTACAAAGTCTAATGAACTAGATAATTTCTTCTGTGAAACATCATGTTGATACAACCCAACTCCAATACCATCTGGTGGAATCTTTACAAGTTCAGCCAAAGGATCTTGAAGTCTTCTACCTATACTAACTGCACTTCTCTTCTCAACTGCTAAATCAGGAAACTCCTCTATCGCAATAGGTGAAGCACTATAAATAGAAGCACCAGCTTCAGATACAATTACATACTTACAATCTAAATTATATTCCTTAATCATATCAGCACAAAACTTTTCAGACTCACGTGAAGCAGTACCATTACCAATCGCAATAATTGATACATTATATCTCTTTATAAGTTGTACTACAACCTCTTTAGATAAACGAACTCTCTCTTCTGTATTACCATTTAAAAATGGTTTAATAACAGTCGAATCCAAATACTTTCCATTCTTATCAACAACAGCTAGTTTACATCCATTAACAAAACCCGGATCAAATGCTAAAACTACTCTTTCCTTCATAGGCGGAGTTAAAAGTAAAGCCTCTAAATTCTTTCCAAAATTATCAATAGCAGCCTCTTCTCCTACCTCAGTTAAATCACTTCTAATCTCTCTTTCAATAGAAGGTTCAATTAATCTCTTATAAGAATCAAGTATAGCCTCTTTTACAGTATCAACTACAAAAGACTTATCATTTTTAATAAGTTTCTTCTCTAAATAAGATAAAACTCCTTCTTTATCTATATCAATACTAACACTAAGTACCTTTTCATTTTCTCCTCTATTTAAAGCAAGTATTCTATGTGGCTTAATATATTTAACTGGTTCTTGATAAGAATAATACATCTCATATGTTTTAGCACTATCTATATCTTCACCCTTCTTCTTAGTAGAACTAATAATACCATTCTTATAAAAATAACTACGTATCCATTTACGATAACTAGCATTATCACTAATCCATTCTGCAATAATATATTTAGATCCTTCAATACACTTTTCTACTGGTAAATCTTCTTTTACAAACTTACTAGCTAAGTCTTCCAAAGTCCCATTCATAGGAAAACTCATAATCATCTTTGCCAAAGGTTCAAGTCCTAAAGCAATAGCCTCAGTTGCCTTAGTCTTTTTCTTCTCTTTATATGGTCTATATAAATCTTCTACTTCTACTAATTTACTACATTTCAAAATAGAATCTCTTAATTCATCAGTAAGAAGTCCCTTCTCATCTATTAAACGTATAACATCTTCTTTACGTTTTAATAAATTAACTTGATACTCATAAACCTCATTAATTTTTCTAATTTCCTCTTCATCTAAAGCCCCAGTAGCCTCTTTTCTATACCTTGCTATAAAAGGTATAGTATTACCCTCACTAAGTAATTCTAACACCACTATAACTTGTTTAGTACTAACTCCCAAGTCATTAGCAATCTCATTAATAATCATTTCATTCATTATGTCTAACCTCTTTCAAATAGTATATTTTAATTATAACTCAAACTAACAAAAGAAAAAAGAGAGTTTACACTCCCTTCATAATTTTAATCGCAACATTATAAGCATTTTCTAAATCACTAAAATGTCTATCTATATATCCTTTATCTCCATCTTTACTTTTTAATTCATGTAAGAAACTAATATTAGCTAATTTTGTAAAACCTAAGTACTTACAATCACTTTTCAATGAATGTACTTCTATTGAATAATTAGCCAAGTCGCCTTCTTCTTTATATTTCTTTATATTTTCCCATTTCTTATCAATTGAATTTAAGAAGTCTTTCAATGTAACTTCATACATATTCATATCTCCAAGTAACTCTAAAGCTTTATCTACATTTACACCATTTCTTCGTAAATATTCTTCTTTAGTTTCAGCTTTTTCATCTAACTCTTTATTATCAACAACAGTAACAGTAGATACTACTTCTTCTTTCTCTTTTAATACTGAACCAAGTACTCTAGTTAATTCACTTTTTTCTATTGGCTTAGCCAAGTAATCACTAAAACCAACTTTCAAATATTCTTCCTTAGAGCCAGAAATAGCATTTGCTGTTAAAGCTACTACTGGAGTAATAAATCCCGGAATTGCTTTTAGTTTAAGGAATGTCTCTTTTCCAGACATCTTAGGCATCATATCATCCATAAATATAAGATCATACTTTTCCCCCATGCTAATTCTATCCAAACAATCAAACCCAGAATTAACACAAGTAATATTACTAGCACCTTGTTTTTCAAGTAACTTAGAGGCTACTTTTAAATTTAAGTTATTATCATCTACTATTAATATTTTAGCAGCAGCTAAATCTATATCTTTTTGTATAACCTTAGGCTTTTCTATTTCAGATTCTATTTTTATAACTTCTGTACTAATTTTTTGTGGTATCATAACTGTAAATTTAGACCCAGACCCATATACAGTATGAACAGCTATTTGTCCACCCATCAAATCTATTAATTGCTTAGTAATTGCAAGACCTAATCCAGTACCCTCTATGGTACTATTTTTATCCTCATCAAGTCTTTGAAACTTAGAAAACAAATTTTTAATAGCATCCTGTTTAATACCCCTACCAGAGTCTTCTACTGATATAACTAAACGAGATATATCTCCATCATTAACACAACTAACTTCATATCTAATAAATCCCTTATCAGTATACTTAACAGCGTTAGATAATAAATTAGAAATAATCTTCTTTACATTATTAACATCACCATATAAAACAGCAGGTACATCAGGAGCTATATAAGAAGAAAACTTAAGCCCCTTCTCCTCCATTTTAGGAATAAGTAAATTAGCAACTTCTCTAAAAGCAGCCCTAGAGTCATAAGAAATACAAACAAGTTCCATCTTACCAGACTCAATCTTAGAAATATCCAAAATACCATTAACAATTTCTAATAATGTTTTAGAAGCATTAACTATATCCTTAGCATTCTCTTTAGCATCAGTTAAACTATTAGAATTAACAATACAATCACTAAAACCAACAATAGCATTTAAAGGAGTCCTAATCTCATGAGACATACTAGATAAGAAATCAGTCTTAGCCCTATTAGCCCTATCGGCTTCATTCTTAGCTTTCTCCAACTGTTCAACCATTTTCATATCAGGGTTTTCAATTGTGAAATACATCAAATAAATAATAATTGTATGTACAAATGTTATCAATAATAATTGTGGTTTGATAATTTGTACTACCATAGCAATTGAACCAAATAAAACAAACCCCAACAATGGAAAATACTTTTTTAATAAATTTCTTTTAAAATTAGTAAGCATTGTTATAACAGCAATCATTATATAAATGCCTGACATTCCATAAACAAAAATTAAAGATAGACCAGAAGGAATCAATAAATTCTTAATTAATACAAAATCTAATTTTAACACAAAAACAACAAAAGATAGCAGAAAACAAAAAATTATATAATATTTATTAAATTTTTCTTTTGAGGAAATAATATTTACATAAATCAACAACAAAGTACCCCACCAAACATAATAAATCAAAATTAGCTTATTAATAATAATATAAATTAAATCACCAGAACCATAATCATTAATTCTAAAAAAATAACAAATTATTTCTATAATTACTCCAAGCAAAGTACAAATTAATATTTTTGAAAATATTTTTGTTTCTTTATTATCTATTCTTTTTTTTGAAAAATAAACAACTAATAAAATTAAAGAAAAAACTAAGCTACAAACTGAAAAAGAGATATTAACCATTATCACACCCTCTATTCTAGAGTAATTGTAACATATTTTAAAAAATGTGTAAATTATTACTTTCTCTTCTAAAAAAAGATATACATAAAAATGTATATCTTTAACATCGCATTAAACATTTTGATTCGTTGTATTTTTAATTTTAGTATAAGTAGGCATATTATCAGAAATATGATTATGTTCATTATCAAAAATCCTTTTTAACTCCCCAACCTTAACTTTCATCATCAAATTTCGTGGAATTACATCAAGTTCATCTATATATTTTGGAACATGTTTTTCATCAAGTGTCGACATAACACTAGATTGAATAACAGTTTTTACCTTTTCTTTTTGTTCAACACCACAATCCTCTCTAAAAGAGACAAAACATGCCGGAACTTCCTTATCATGGTCATCTGGTACACCAATTACCGCACAATCCTCAACTCCATCAATGTCTTTTACAACTTTTTCTATTTTTTTTGCCCAAATTTTATGACCATCTCTAACTATCAAACCAGATTTTCTACCAGTACAAAACATATGACCAGTTGGTTCCATATAACCCAAATCCCCAGTATGATACCACCAAGTACCATCTGTATGCATAATTTTAACCGCATCCGTAGCTGCTTGATTATTGTAATATTCAGAAAATAAAGTAGGATTATCACAACTAAAGCATATTTCACCAATTTCATAATATAAAAGTCCATCATTATATTTTTCTTCCAAAATGTCCCTTTCAGCGCCATCCTCATCATATTTGAAAATCGAAACAACATTACCAGGAAGGACAAGTCCAACTGAACCTTCTCTATAAGAAGTTTTATCTCTCATAACACCATTAGGAATCATTGCTGGTCCTGAAAGTTCAGAAGTACCAAGAGCATTTTCTACAACAGCAGTTGAACCTTTTGATTTCAAAATAGAATTTCCTTTTCTTTCAGTATCTAGTAGTAAAAGATCACCACCAGAAATCAAATGTCTAATCTTTGATAAATCAACCTTAAGATTTTTTACATTTTTATCTATTACATAATCACATAATTTATCGATTAAAATTGGACCAGACAAAACAATGGAACAATTTGACTTTATAATTTGTTCAGAACTAAGTTCAGCATCAAATACTGGACTTAAAGTAGTTGTTACTCCATATAACATTGCTAACAAAATATCGTTCCAGAAATATGAACTATGAGTTGGCATCGGATTAAACAACGTATCAGAAGAATCTATATCAAATTGAGCGGCATTCTGTTTATATACTGATGAAAGTAAATTTTCATTAGTAATAACAACACCTCTTGGTTCTCCAGTAGAACCAGATGTAGAAAAAATTGCTGCCCAACCATTAGAAGTAAATGGAACTTGTAAATCATTAATAGAAGTTTCAAAATTTGAGTATGGAGCCATTAGTCTTTCCCATAAAATACATTTATCACTACCAGATAACTTAATAAAAGAATCAGATAAAGTCTCAGCAAACTTTAATTTTATCTTATCTTTTTTCTTCAAGAAAAATACATTTTCACTTATTGGTAAACAAACCATTTTCTTTAATGGCGTAACACCAAACAATTGTTTTAATTCACAATACTTTGGACTGATTGTTATAATCATTTTAGAATCGGATTCATTTATAATTTTCTTTACAGTTTCAACACTACTAATAGGATCAATGGGTCTAACAACCGCTCCTAATAAATTTATTGCAAAAAAAGTAGTTATAGTTTCTGGAGTAGCAAGACAATCCATTACAACAATATCTCCAGAATTAACACCTTGATCACGTAAAGCTGATGCGCACTTCATTATATTATCGGCCATTTCATTAAAAGTCACTTTCTTCCCACATTCATAAGCAACCTTATCACCATTTTTAAGACATTGTTTAATTGCAAAAGAACCAAGACGCTCATATTCAAAATTATCTATAAGAGCGTCAGGAGAATAAAATTGTTCATATGGTCTATCTATCTTTCCATATCCAGTTAATTTCTTATTCAATCTTTGTTCAGTTCTATCTACCATTTGAGAAATTTCATCATTATCAAGTTGTATTCCCGAACTTTCTGCAGCTTTTCTTACGATAGATTCTAATATATCTCTATTCATACTATACTCAACTCCCCTTCAATTGCCGCTTATTATACCACAAAAAGTAGAAATTATCAAGTAAAAAGAAGAGAATCATTCTCTTCTTCAATTGTATACTATCCCTAGTTTTAAATCAATAGAATTTTTTTCGACATCATTCGACATCAAAAACCAACTCTTAATATCTCAAACTTAGTATTATAACTAACACCATCTATATTAGCCAAATACTCAGAAGGATAAAGTAAATCAAACAAAGCAGTCTTATTAAAACCAATTGCTCCTCCTCTATCCAAAACAATACCTAAGAAAACCTCACTACCATAACTTACTCTAATTATCGTACCAAATGGATAAGACTTATCCCCAGCAAGTATTCTAACATTACCATAATAACTATCATAATAATAAATAGTACCATCACCTACATAGTTACCACTTGCTAAATAACCAGAACAGCCGTAGCAATCAGGACCATACCTAGATAATTTACCATAGTAAACATCTACTATCTCTTCACTATTACTATTATCCTCTAAAACTACTTTCTCATCTATCTCATTATTTGTTTCTTCAACACTATCAGTACTTGTATTATCTAAAACTACCTCAGTTTTATTCTCTTCTTCATCTGCATAATTATCATTATCATTTACATCTACTTGAGTCTCATCTAATATTTCTTTAGATGCATATACATACTTAGTATTAATAATATTATTTTCACTTCTTATAAAAACAGAACCAACTGTCAATATACATAAAACGTAAAATAATATAAATTTATAATTTTTCATAAAAAAACTCCCTGTAGGTATTACAATACCACATTTACAGGAAGTTTACAATACTTTACATAATTTGCCAATTATCCAGCAGTTCTCTCACAAGTATACCCAGACGCATGCATATTTCTCTCTATTTGATCAATATCTTGATCTTTCTTAAATTCTGGATAAATACCACCAGCTTCTACATAAGCCGCAGTAACAACCTCAGCATCTAAAGTAGTATAATCTAATACTTGTTTCTCTGTAATAGTACCACCAGACTGATCACAAGTAACATTAACACCACCTAAAGTAGAAACTTGATCTTGTAACTTATTACACTTAGTAATTACTAAATCTAAAGATTCAGCATCAATAACAGAATCTCCCATAGTACTAGTAATATAAGTCAACTTATTTAATTTACTATCTTCAAAACTAAATTGTCCAGTATACTCAATATTAAATATATCAGTCGTTCTACTTAACTTACAAGTTAATAAACCAGTTGTGATAGTTGGTGTATTCTTCTGATCATTTTCTGCTTTCTTTAAAGATACAAAAGAACTAATATCAGGTAAAAAATATACTAAAGCAAACATAAATATAAAAAATACAATCATTGTAACATACTTTACCTTACTAACAGGAACAGGTACATATTGTTCCATATTAGCCTTTTCTTGTCTTTTCTTAGCCTCTAATTCTTCAGACATCTTTTTAGACATAATAACAGGAGTACTTTTCTCTTCTTTATTACCAAAAAGAATTTTATCATTTACTACCCCAATACTATTTATATTCTCATTATTGTTAGAACTATCTACATTAGGAGTAACATTAGACGTATTATTATCTTGTTCTAAATTATTATTAGGATTTAAATTACTATCCATATACTTCCCTCCTATTCTTCTATAATTATATCATATAAGCCTATCTTAAACTAGTAACTTTTTCTTGAAAATCATCACTACATACAATATAACTACCAGATGTAACAATATCAACACCATTACATAGTTCACGAGTCTTATCATTAACTCCACCATCTATATTAATAACAGCTTTAGAGTTATACGCATCAAGTAACGCTCTAACTTCTTCTACTTTCTTACTTGACTCTGGTATAAATGATTGTCCTCCCTTACCAGGTTCAACACTCATAATTAAAACTAAATCTATATATGGTAAATAAGGAACTAATTCACTCACTTTTGTATTAGGCTTTATCGCTAAACCAGCCTTAATAGAATAACTATGTATTAACTTTAAACTCTCTTCTATATCTTGATCTACTTCGACATGAAAAGTTATATATTCTGTATTAAGCTCTGCATATAAAGGAATATACTTACTTGGATCTTCTACCATTAAATGAACATCTAATCTTTTAGAAGTATATTTATAAATATTCTTCATCTCACTAAATGGCATAGTCTTATTCTTAACAAACTTACCATCCATTATATCTACATGTATATAATCTACATCTGTCTCATTTAATTTAACTAAATCTTTTACTAAGTCTTTACAACTTAAGAATGAAGCACTTACTTTCATTTAATTATCCCCCCCAATAAAATTTAAATAGTTAGCATATCTACTATCTAATATATTATTCGCTAAAACATTCTCCTTTACTATACATTCTTTTTCTTTTGTATGCATACAGTCTTTAAATGGACAAGGAAAATCTCTAAATTCTCTAAAAGCATCTCTAATTTCTTCTTTACTATATTTATTAAAATCTAAAGCAGAAAATCCCGGAGTATCCATAACTTTACCATCATATATTTCAAATAACTCTACTACTCTAGTCGTATGTCTACCTCTACCTAAAGCAACAGATACTTCTCCTGTTTCTAAATTCCAATCAGGATTAATTTTATTTAATAAAGTACTTTTTCCAGCACCAGTCTGTCCAGTAAACACACTAGTCTTATCTTTAATTAATTCCTTTATCTTAGAAACATCCTTATTAGATATAACTTTATATCCAATCTTTTTATAATACTCTAATACTTCATATATATCTTTTAATTTATCTTCACTTACTAAATCTTCTTTAGTTATACAAATAATTGCTTCTACATTATGTAATTCCATAAGTACTAATAACTTATCTAATAAATTTAATGAAAAGTCTGGATTTACTAAACTTGTAATTATAAAGGCTTGATCAATATTACTAACTTTTGGTCTTTCAAACTCATTCTTTCTAGGTAATATCTTCTCTATTAAGTTTTTATCTCTACTGAAAAGAACATAATCACCAACTACTGGTGTAATATGTTCTTTTCTAAATATTCCTCTACATTTACAAGGATAAACTTTATCTTCACAACTAACATAATGTAAATCACTAACTATTTTTATTATTTGTCCTTGCATATATCCCCCATATTAATTTGTTTTATTATCTGTTTTACTATCAGTTTTTGTATCGTCTTTACTATCACTCTTATCAGTATCTCCTACTGGTTCCTTCGCAAAAGTAACAGTTATTTTTGTTTGTTTATATATTGGACTACCAGGAACTCTAGACTGACTAATTACTTTATCTGGAGCATAAACCGTTGTCTCTTCATATTTCTTTTCTAATATTAAATCATACTTTGCACAGAATGCTTCTACATCATCAACAGACCACTTTTCAGCATTCATATCTGGGAACTTATCAATAATATCTGGAATATATAATGTTATTGAATCTCCCTTTTTAACCTCTGATCCTGCCGCTAAAGATTGACCTATAATTTCTTGTTCATCATACTCTTTATCATTATCAGTTGGTTCTTTTTTCTCAACTGTAACTTTTAATCCATATTTAGTCTCTAGTATTGTCTGAATCTCGATATAATTCTTACCAGTATAATCTTCTATCTCATATACTTCTTCTCCTAATGACTTATATATTGTCACAACAGTACCTGGTTTAACACTTCTACCTTCTTCAGGATCTGTTCTAGTAACTCTATTTTTATCTATTGTTGAAGAAGCCTCTGTCTTAATCTTAGTATCTACCTCAAGTCCTAATGCCTGTAATTTCTTCTCACAAACACTAATCTTTTCTCCCTCACATGTAGGAACAGTAACAGGTTTTTCATTAGAAAAAGCTGGTACAATAAAGAATATAACTACTAAAACAAGTAAAAGTAATCCAAATACTACTGATAATATAATAATGATTATATTACTTTTCTTTTCTACAAAGTCATCACTATCTTCTACTTTAGTAGCGACTCTTTCTGTATCTTCTCCATCATTATTATCATCTTCATCTTTTTTAGGAGCTTCTTGTTTCTTAATTCTCTTTGTATTTTCAGTTTCATGCTCTGGATACTTATATTGATAAACTGGCTCATCCATTCTATCATCATCCAAAGCTGTAAGTAAATCTTCATGCATACTTCTAGCATCATCATATCTATTCTTTGGATTCTTAGCTGTTGCTTTACGTATTATATTCTCAATACTTTGTGGTATTGCTGGGTTTTCTTCTCTTAAACTTGGTAATGGATCTCTCATATGTTTAAGAGCTATCTCTACGGCATTGTCTCCTCTAAAAGGTAAACTACCACTTAACAATTCATAAAAGATAATACCCATCGAATATATATCACTTTTAATTGTACAACCCTTACCAGATGCTTGTTCAGGTGGTAAATAATGAACACTACCCATAACCGAATTAGTTTGTGTAAGCTGTGTTGAATTAAGTGCCATTGCTATACCAAAATCTGTAATCTTAATTTGTCCATCATCTTTAATCATAATATTTTGAGGTTTTAAATCTCTATGAATAATGTATGAGTCATGAGCATGAGCCATACCATCAGTAAGTTGTAACATAATATCAATTGCCTCAGATAAAGTAAGTGTTCCTCTCTTCTTCAACAATTGTTTTAAAGTCTTACCCTCAATATATTCCATTACTATATAATAAAGTCCATTATCTTCTCCAACATCATACATCTCTACTATATTAGGATGTGCTAAAGAAGAGGCAGACAAAGCTTCTCTTTGAAATCTTCTAACAAACTTCTCATCGTTAGATAAATCTCCTCTTAAAACTTTAATCGCAACATTTCTATCTAGTATCGTATCATAGCCTAAATAAACATTGGCCATTCCACCTTCACCAATTGATCTTATTATTTCATAACGATCATTTATCTTTTGCCCTTTCGTAATCACTATTTGTCACCTTCTTTTTCTAAAGTCAAATAAGCAACCGAAATATTATCTGTTCCCCCACGATTATTCGCTTTTCTAATCAATCTCTCTACCTTTTCCTCTACACTACCTTCACCTAGTAGCACTTTTTCTATTTGTTCTCTATCTAACATATTAGTAAGTCCATCACTACATAATAAAACCTCTCTAATATTCATATCCATATCACATTCAAATATATCAACATCCACATTAAGTGCTGCCCCTAATGCTTTCATTAATACATTTTTCTTTGGATGAATACTGGCTTCTTCTTTAGTAAGTTCCCCTGCACTAACTAATAAATTAACTAATGTATGATCATATGTAACTTTTCTCAACTCATTATCTTTTAGTACAAATCCAGAAGAATCCCCTACATTACCAAACAATAAGTAATCTTCTGTATATACAGCAAGTACTAATGTAGTACCCATACCCTTACTCTCTGGATGAGTCTTTTCATGTTGAAAAATCAAAGTATTAATTGTATCTACTGAATCTCTTATCCAATTTATTGCACTAATTTTATTTAAATGAAAGAATGTTTCTTTAAAATGTTTTCCTAAATAACCTATCGCAATTGAACTAGCAACTTCTCCTGCAGAGTGTCCTCCCATTCCATCCGCAATAGCCATCAAGTATTCATTATCACTATTTTTAACTATAATTACACTATCTTCATTATGATCTCTAACTTTACCAGCATCAGTTAAATAAAATGACCTCATACTTCCTCCTTCTTACTTCTAAGTTGTCCACAAGCAGCACTAATATTACCACCAAATTCTTTTCGTATTGTTACACTTATATTATTTTTCTTAAGTATATCATAGAACTTCATAATTTGAATAGTACTACTTCTCCTAAAATCTAAATTATTAGTCTCATTATAAGGAATTAAATTAATGTAACAATTCATCCCCTTAACTAAGTTACTTAACTCTATCGCACACTCTACACTATCGTTAATTCCTTCTAACAATACATATTCAAATGTAATTCTTCTATTAGTCTCATTATAATACTTTTTTAACGCTGGTATCAATATATCTAACGGATAAGCCTTATTAATTGGCATTATTTTATCTCTAATTTCATTATTAGGAGCATGTAAACTAATTGCTAAATTAAACTGTAAATCCAATTTACTAAACTCTTCTATCTTTGGTACTATTCCACAAGTAGATACAGTTATATGTCTAGCTCCAATTGCTATTCCTTTAGGATGATTAATTATTTTTAAGAACTTAACCAAGTTATCATAATTATCAAATGGTTCTCCAATTCCCATCACAACAACATGACTAATTCTCTCTCCTAACTCTTCTTCTATCATAAGTATTTGTAATACCATCTCATATGTTTCTAGATTACGAACCTTTTTTCTTCTACCAGACTCGCAAAACTTACATCCCATATTGCAACCAACTTCTGATGAAACACATACACTATTACCATAATCATGTCTCATTAAAACAGCTTCTATATGTTCTCCATCAAAAAGTTCAAATAAGTATTTACAAACATCCTTATCCTTTTCAATACTAATTATCTTTAATCTATCTATACTATAATCACTAGAAACTCTCTCTAGTAATTCTTTTTTTATATTAGTAACTTCCTCATAACTTTTAATTCTCTTCTCATATAACCAAGAAAACAACTGATCAGCATGAAACTTCTTAGAACCTATTTCTATAAAGTAGTCCTCTAAATTCCCAAGTGTTAATCCATATATATTATTCATTCTAAATCACCCATCAATCTACCAATTATTATATCACACTATATAAAAAAGTTGCTAATCTATTGGATTAACAATCTCATTAACTTTACCAAAGTCACTATAATTTAATGTAATAGTAAAAGTATTATTACATAATTTCTTATATTTACCATAACTATTTAATACTATTTGTATTTTATTAACATCTCCACTACTATTAGTACTAAATATTATCTCATTAGGTATCTCTTCTACATCTATATTAATACCCTCTAACTTATTAACTATACTAGCACTAAGTATTTTATATGAATAAATAACTTCTCCAGTCTCATACTCAGTCTTTGATATAAATGTAGCATCTTCAAATATATTATTAATTCTATCCAGCTTTAAAAAATATTCAAAGACATAAGGATTTTCAGTCTTTAACCAAATCCCACTAGCATTAGTATAATAATTATCTCCATTTTTATAATAGTTTACACTATTTACAGTAAACAACTCATCAGAATTATTCCTATTACCTATATAATTATAAATAACCCCATCTACATTAACGTTATAATTAAAATTATAGTTAGCTTGTTCTATCAAACTAAAAGACAAATTATTATTAAATTTATTATTATTCACATCATCCTGAGTACTATATCTAGGATTAATTCTTGCTGCTATTGCTATAAATAAAAAGAAGAAGAAGTAAAAACCAAAGAAAAGTATTGCTTTACCCTTATCAGTCTTTCTTAACTCTTTAATTGTACTAACAATATTTTTTATACCTTCTTTTATCTTTTTCATCTAACCTAACACCTTACCAACTAAACTCTTATCATGTAAACCATTTATATAACTAATAGCACTCATTCTCTTCTTACCAAATGGTTTTATATCTGTAAGTATTATTTCTCCATCTGAAGTCATAACACCTATACCTTCTTTATAAAGCCCTGTTACTTCTCCAATTTCTTTATTAGTAAACTTTCTCTCACTAATTTCTGATCCATATATTTTAAACTCTTCTCCATCTACTAATAAATTAGCCCCTGGTACTGGAGATAATCCCCTTATTTGATTAAATACTTCTCTTCTAGTTTTACTTAAATCTATATGTTCTTCTTCTCTTTTTATATTATAAGCATAAGTAACTTCATCTTCATTTTGCTTAATTCTCTTATTTGTCCCTTCTATAATACTAGGTAAAGTCTTAAGTAATAAATCTCTACCCATAATGCTAAGTCTATCATGTAAACTTTCTAAATTATCACTATCTAATATTTCTGTCTCACTAGTAGAAATAATATCTCCATTATCCATCTTTTTATCCATATACATAATCGTAATACCCGTCTTAGTATATCCATCTATAATAGCTTTATGTATTGGAGCCCCTCCTCTTAATTTAGGAAGTAATGATGCATGTACATTTATACAACCAAGTTTAGGATAGTCTAGTATTACACTAGGTATAATTTGTCCATAAGCACAAGTTACTATAATATCTGGATTAAGTTTTAATATATCTTCATAATCATCTCTAATCTTTTCAGGTTGTAATACTAAAATATTATGTTTAAGAGCAACTTCTTTTATAGGCGTGTTAACTAATACTTGTTTTCTTCCTACTCTTTTATCTGGTTGACTAACAACTCCTACTACCTCATAATTTTCAATTAACCCTTCAAGTACTGGAACAGCAAAATCAGGTGTTCCCATAAATACAACTTTAGTTTTATTCATTAATATCATCCTCTATTAATCATTATAATCGTAATAATTACACCTAAAGTAATAAGAACAGATCCTAATAACATCAAAATAGATGCACTACCATAGGCATTAACTATCTTATCACTATTATAATTACTTTGTCTATTTTTAATTTCTTCTAGCTGCTTTTTCTTAATATTCATAATAGTCCTATAGTTACTAATATTAATAACTCTAATATCACTAGCATTAATCTTACTTCTAATCCTAATATCATTGTTAATATTATTAAATATTTTGCCTAAAGATCTACCCAAGTCACATGAATAACTATTATTAATTATCTCTTCATAATCATCTAAATAATTAATTCCAAAAACACTTCTCTTAACTACCATAATACTAACAACATTAACATCAGTCTTTAAAGTTCTCCATTCTTCATAACAAGTTCTAATAATATTCTTCTTATACCCTTCACCTATCTTTAACTTCTTCATAAGTGCATTAAGATTATTAAAACAGCCAAAGTAATCATTCTTAAAATAAGCCATCTCAGAATAATTATTGTAATTAATTTTACTATCTCCTAATAACCTATAAAAGTACATAGGTGCAGCAAAAGCATAAAAACATCCCATCACAAAACTATCAGTAAAAGAAACACTAGTATCATTAAAATTCTTATTAATTACACTATCTCTTCCTCTAGAAAGAATTTTATCAACCTCTATAAATTTATCATAAGTATTATGATATTGTTCAGGTATCATTCCATTCTTCATAATCTGTTCCCTATAAATACTAGGAAATCCATGAAATACATATCCATTAACTATATACTTATCATAAACATATTTAATAATATACTCTTTAGCTAAACTATCTTCTCTATTTATAAGTCCAAGTTTTAAGGCACAAGTCTTTCCAATAATCTTATTTATTCCATCATTAATATCAGATACACTATCTAATTTTCTTAATAATTTCCTAACCTGCATAATATAATCATTTAAATAAAAATCATCTTCTATTATCACTTGATACTTATATAAAGCATCAAAAAATATAAATAAACTACTAGTACTACCATAAAATGCTTCATAAGTATCATAAAATGAATTCTTTTTGTTATTATAGCTATTACTAGAAATGACTTCTTCTACAAACTCCAAAACATCTCTTCTTTTAAAGATACGATCTAACACACGCTTCACCAACCTATTTTGTGTCTATATTAATTATTTGTAAACCACAAAATTGCATAATATAAACAACCAAGAACTATAAAAGCAAATAAACAAAAAAGTACTAATCTAACAAATATATTATTTCTATCCAAATAAGAATCATATTTCTTAGAAGCATTATCCATAACTCTATCAAACTCTTCAGAATTTTTTTTATTTGTTTCTAAATTCTTAAAATTATCATTATTATCAACAGAATCATTTGTATTTCCTATATCATCCAGATTATTAATATTATTAAAAAACTTATTACCCATACAAACAACTCCTATTCTAATAATAGAATATCACAGATTATTAAAAATGACTAGGATTAAAATTAACATCTATCTTTATATTTCTGTTATCTTTATAATGTTCTATTACTTTATTAAGTACTTCTCTTAAACCTTCATCACTTTTATATTTAAGTATAATTCCATATCTATATATATTATTAAGTTTAAATATCGTACAAGGGGAAGGACCAAGTATTATCATATTAATTAATTTATTATGAAATAGTTTTGTAATCTTAAGTGATTCTTCATATATATATTTATTATCTTTCCCAGATATTTTTACATAACAAATATAGTAATATGGTGGATATTTTAATTCTCTTCTTATACTCATTTCTTTATTATAAAACCCTAAGTAATCATATCTTTTTGTATATTGTATTGCATAATGTTCTGGATTAAAGGTTTGTATTACTACTTCTCCTTCTTTATCACTTCTACCAGCTCTTCCCGCCACTTGAGCAAGTAAGGAAAAGGTTGTCTCACTACTTCTAAAATCTGGTATATTCAAACTAGTATCAGCATTTATTACCCCGACTAATGTCACATTATCGAAGTCAAGTCCCTTACTAACTATCTGTGTTCCAAGTAATATATCATACTCATGATTTTTAAAGTCTTTGATCATCTTCTCATGCATACCCTTACGACTAGTAGTATCAAAATCCATTCTTAAAATTTTACTTTCTGGAAATAATTTATTTAACTCTTCTTCTACTTTTTCAGTTCCAACGCCCAAGTCATTAATAGACTTCTCATGACACTCAGGACATGTATCATAAACTTTAGTTCCATATCCACAATAATGACATCTAAGAGTTCTACTACTTTTATGATAAGTAAGAGTAATATCACAATTAGGACATTTAAATGTATACCCACAATTTTTACAAGTAACAAAAGATGAGTATCCCCTTCTATTAAGTAGTAATATAATCTGCTCGTTTTTTAAAAGTCGATCATTAATAGCTTCCAAAAGTACTGGAGAAAAATGTCCCTTAGTCTTAGAAATCATTTCGTTCATATCAATTATATTTATTTTTGGAAGACTCTTACCATTAATACGATTAGGTAATTCAAGTAATTTAAATACTCCCTTTTTAGCTCTAGCAAACACTTCTAAAGATGGCGTAGCACTTCCCATTATAACTGGACAATTATGATACTTACCACGAAGCAAAGCAATATCTTTTGCATTATATCTAGGATTAGAATCATCTTGTTTATAAGAATCACTATGTTCCTCATCTATAATAATCATTCCAATATTATTTAAAGGTGCAAATATAGCACTCCTAGCCCCAATAACTATCTTAGCTTCTCCAGATACAATTCTTCTCCACTCATCATACTTTTCCCCATCAGATAAAGCTGAGTGAATGGCAGCTATATTATCTCCAAATCTCTTCTGAAATCTTAAAACCATCTGTGGAGTTAAACTAATCTCCGGAACCAATACAATACTAGTCTTACCTTTATTTAAAGCATCCTCAATAAGTTCCATATAAACCTCAGTCTTACCAGATCCCGTAACTCCAAAAAGTAAATATGGAAAATACCCAGTATTTGCTAAAACCTCATCAACAACACTTTTCTGATCATTAGTAAGTTCCTTCTTAGGTTCAATTTTTTCATTATAACTAAGCCTATAATGTTCTAACTTTTTCTCCAACAAAATATTCTTCTTAATCAAAGTATTAAGAGAACTAAGAGATATATCAACTAACTCTTTTCTTAAAACATATTCCTTTTCCATACATAAATTAATAATCTTCTCTTGTGAAGTAGAAAGTTTTCCATAACAAACAATATCTTTATTTAAATAATAGTACGTATCAAACTTCTTATTAATAACCTGCCCATTCTTAGCTTTTAAAGCCTTAGGTAACATTATTTGGTAACAACTAATTAAAGTAGATAAAGTATCTTCCTGCATCTTTTTACCAAGCTCTAATAACTCACTATTTAAAATAGCCTCATCATCAATAACATCTAATATATCTTTAACTTCTACATCACTAGAACCCTTTATTTCAACAACAAACCCTTCTAATTCCATTTTTCCAAAAGGTACTTTTACTCTAATTCCTAGTTTTATTTTATCCAAAAAACAATCAGGTACAGAATAATCAAATACCCTATCTATATTTTTATTAGATAATTCTACTAACACCCCAATAATCAAAGTATCACCTCCTATATAATTATTATACAAAATAAATTAATCTATAAATATTATACCAAATATTATCAAAAAGAAAAAACCTATAAAGGTTTTAATATACAGCCACTAATTTAGCATGAACTACTTTTCTACCGGAACTACCATCATTACAAGTAGATAAAGTAATTATTTTATCATTAACACTAACTGAATTATCTATTGCTAAAATATTTCTTGATCTAATAGTATTTAAAAATGCTTGATAACTATCTTCTCCATAAAATACATTTTGTAAGTAATATGTTTCTGGAGATGTATAATAAGCTGAAAAGACTGTAAAGTAATATGTTTTACCTTCAGTTATAACTACAATTGATTTATTAGAATTCTCTACCCATTTCTTTGTAAATACATTTTCAAGTGATCCAAAAGCTGTTTTATTAAGCAAATTATGCCCATATATTATTGTATTATTATCTTCAAAATTATAACTATTTCTATAATCCATAAATACCCAACCATTATAAGTTTTATATTTATAAAACGAATGATTTAAGTAATAATCATTATTACTTGTTTGTACAACTGGATAATTAATATTAGTTCCATCTACACTTATCCAAGCAACTACATCTGAATTCTGTGTCTTTAAACTTGCTATATTAACATTTTCTAATGATGTACTAGCAAACTTTCTAAATGGATTATTATCCACAAATACTTGTGAACCATTATTTGTATCAGAACTAGTATTACTACCTACTCCACTTGGAATAGAATTAGTCTTATCTTGTAAAGATGCTATATCAAAGTTATGTACTACATCAGCTGGTTTAACATATAAAATTCTAAAAAGTGTACAACCAGCTACAAAGTATAAAATAAATAATAAACAAAATTCTGGTTGTAACTGTCTCTTCTCAAAATGTTTAATAATCTTATCAAGTCTACTACTATTCTTAAATATTTTCTTTAAAAACATAAAGAACTTCTTCGGATAAAAGAAAAATCCCTTAGCTAAAATAGAACATAAAAAGTAAAACCCCTTTATAAATATTCTAAATATATTTTTAATACTCCCCAAAATCTTTTTCATTTAAATAACTCCATTATCAACATTACCATTTATAACAAGAGGAACCTCTTCTTGACCAACTGGTAAAGGTTGTATAACAGGTGTAACTACTTCACTACTTTGTACAATAACAGGTTGTACTGAATTATCAACTGTAACCACATTATTAGAAGTAGTAACTGGTATAGTTGAAACTACAGGTGTAGGATTATTTACAACAGTCTCCGTAACTTGCTCAACATTTATAGGAGTATTATTAATAGTATTAACAACAGGATTATTATCTTGTACATAAGTAGTAACAATATTCTCACTAGTAGCAGGTTCTAAATTATCAACCGCTATACTAACACTTTGTACAGGATTCAAATTATCTACAACCTCAGCACTATCTACCAAAACAGGACTACTACTCTGTACCGGAACAGAACTAGCTACAGCACCAACACTACTTACTGAAACAGGATTATTTACAACAGGTACTGTACTATTATCAGTAACAGGAATTGTACTTGTAGGAGTAACAGCTTCATTCTGCACACCACTATTACTTAAAGTACTAACTTCATTATTAGAAGTATTAGTACTAGCATTATTACTATTCTTATTTTCTTTTTTAGTTAAAATAATACCCGTAATAAAAGAAGCAATAACTACAATACCAAAACCAATATAAATTAGTGTCATAATAATCCCTCTATTCTTTAATTAAAATAATCTTATAATATCATTTATTGTAACAACTACCATCAATAACAACAAAAGTATCAATCCAACAGTATGTATCTTTGCCTCTAACTCTGGATTAACTGGAGATCCTTTAATTTTCTCTATAATTATAAATAAAATATGTCCTCCATCAAAAGCAGGTAATGGTAATAAGTTAATAAAACCAACATTTATACTTAAAAATGCAATTAAATATAAAACACTAGCAAGTCCAGCTTTACTTTGTTCACCTACTACAGAATAAATTCCAACTGGTCCAGATAATTGACTAAGTTTAATTCCTCCTGTAAATAAATAACCAACAGTAACAGCCATTTGTTTAAATATTGAAGCAGTCTTCTTACCAGTATACTTTATAGCATTAACAAAGCCATGTAACTTTTCTTGCTTCATACCAATACCATATCGATAAGTTTCTTGATCTCCTTCTTTTACTTTCTTAGGTTTAAAACTATAAGTCTTAGTAGTACCATCTTCTTTTAATACTTTTATACTAGCTTTTTTAGAAGTATCACTAACAGCTAAATATAAAGTAATATCATCTACTGTACTAACTTTATGTCCATTTATACTCTTAACTACATCTCCTGCAGTTATACCAGCTTCATATGCAGGATAACCTTTCTCTACTGTAGAAATAACTGGCCTCATTGAAGTACTACCCCAACATAATCCAATTATAAATATAATAAGTATTGCTGAAATAAAATTATTTCCAGCTCCAAAGAACATAATTAAAAATCTTTGCCAAGCACTCTTAGATTGTAATCTTCTATTTTTAGGAACTTTTTTTGCATCGTCATCATCTAGATCTTCTCCAGCCAATTGACAAAATCCCCCAATAGGAACAGCTCTAATAGAATACTCAGTTTCTTTTCCCTTTTTACTAAATAATTTAGGCCCCATACCTATTGCAAACTCATAAACATAAACGCCATTCATTTTAGCAAATATAAAATGCCCAAACTCATGAACAAGTACTATAAATCCTAAAATGACTATAAATAATAATAAATTTAATATAATACTCATTTCTTCCTCCTAAATAATACTATGTACTAAAATAAATGCTAAAACCACAAAGATTAAACTATCAAAACGATCAAGAATACCCCCATGTCCAGGAATTAAATTAGAAAAGTCTTTTTTACCATATTCTCTTTTAACAAATGAAAATACTAAATCCCCTAATTGTCCTACACAAGAAAGTAGTAATGTAACAAATATAATTAATACTAAAGGCATACTTTGATTAATAACAGTTACATAAAAAGCTGTTGCTATAAAAGTACCCATCAAAGCTCCTCCTATAAATCCTTCTATTGTCTTCTTTGGAGAAATACTAGGAGCAAGTTTATTTTTACCAATAAACATACCCGTAAATAATGCAAATGTATCAGTCATAGTAGTTATTAATAATAAATAAATTATATATTTCATATCAAAATTACGAGTAATAATCATTAAATTAAAACTAAGTCCCATAAAAAATACTGAACCAATTAAAAATAATGCATCCATTAAATTATATTTCTCTCTATCTTTAATAAATACCATAGATGCTAAAAATGCAAATATAACAAAAGACATTACTCTATAATCTACATTATATACAAACTCTATTGAATCAAAATTATTCATAGCTAAAAATATAACTAATAAATACGCAAACACTTTCATTAGAAATGGAAACTTTCTTTCTGTTTCTCTAATATGTATTAACTCATATAAACCTGCTATCGCAAGTATTGTCATAAATACTGCAAATATTTCTCCACCCATTATTAATAATGGTACAGCAATTACTATCATTGCTATCGCACTTAAAATTCTTGTTTTCATTATTGACCACCAAATCTTCTATTTCTTTTATTAAACTCTAATATTGCTTTATCAAATTCTTTTTCATTAAAATCTGGAAACAATGTCTCCGGAAAATAATATTCTGCATAACTAGACTGATATAACATAAAATTGCTAATTCTTAATTCTCCTGATGTTCTAATAACTAAATCTACATCTGGTAATTCATGATATAAATTTTTATTAACTAAGTCATAATCTATATCTTCTAATGTAATTTCATTATCTTTATATAGTTCACATAATTTCTTAGTCATATCAACAATTTCTGCTCTACCACCATAATTAATACAAATATTTAGTATTAACCCAGTATTATTCTCTGAATAAGTAACAACCTCATCCATAGCTTTTAATACTTTCTCTGGTAATGGTTCTCTTCTTCCTGAAAAAATAACTTTTACATTATTATCTGAAAGCTCTTTAAGTTTAGAATTGAACAATTCTATAAATAGATTCATTAAGTAATTAACTTCTCCTGCTTCTCTTTTAAAATTCTCTGTTGAGAAAGCATAAAGTGATAAGTACTTAACTCCTACTTTAGATATATGTTTACATAAACTTAATAGATTGTCTGCACCAGCTTTATGTCCTAAACTTCTAGCAAGTCCACGTTTCTGTGCCCATCTACCATTACCATCCATTATTATCCCTACATGATTAGGAATAATTAAATCATCTTTCATAACATTACCTCACTATCATTATATAACATCATAAAGAAAAAAGGAAGTCAAAAGACTTCCTAAAATTTATCTATATCTATTTTAACATACTTATTATCTTTTAAGCTACTACTAGCTTGGACTAATGTTCTGATAGCATTAGCGCATCTTCCGCCTTTACCAATAACTCTTCCCATATCATCCTCAGCTACCATAACTTGAATAAGTATAACATTATCTTCTTCAGTAGGAAACTCCTTTACACTAACTGCCTCAGGATCCTGAACTAAAGATTTAACTATTTCCTCTGTTAATGTAACTAAATCCATATTACTTATCCTTCTTTACTTTAGAATCAGCATATTTCTTCATGATTCCAGCTTTACTAAATAAGTTTTTAACTGTATCAGTAGGAATAGCTCCATTATTTAACCATTTCATAGCTAATTCTTCATTGATTCTAACTTCACATTCTCCAACTGGTTGATAAATACCAATTAGTTCAAGATATTGTCCATCTCTTGGACTTCTAGAGTCAGTAGCAACAATTCTATAAGTAGGTTTCTTCTTTGCACCCATTCTTGTTAATCTAAGTTTAACTGCCATTTTTTTCCCTCCATTTCTAAATAAACTGCATTTATTATATAATAATGAAAATAACTTGTCAACCATTATTTGATAACAGTTAAGATTTTGACTATTCTACTCATCACCTATTACGTATGGATTATCAGCAGTTCCATCACCATCAATGTATCTAGTGCCTTTAGCAAGAGAAACTGAAGGACGTATAGCATAACCATTTGAAACAGTATTAGCAGTAAGATTACCACCAGAACTGACGTGAAAAAAACCAGTGACAGAATTACTAATATAAGAAGGAGACAAAGTCCAAAAATTTTGCCCAGTATAGAGATAATGACTTTTTCCATATCCACCAGCTAATCGTATCTCATCAGCAGTTAATAACCCCACCGGATAAATTAAAGTACCATTTCCACCAGAAACAGTAGATACCGTAAAACCATCTCTTTTCTCATTTGAACAAATTACACTTGGATAATTATGAGAAGTCCAATTTCTATCATAAGCACTAAAATTAGAAGAGGCATCAGCATTAATGTCTTTTCCTGATAAAGAACCTTCATAAAAATTTCTATCATTACACCAAATTGTATCTTCTAATTTTTCTGTATATGAGGTCATATTAGTTGAATACCAGTCATCAATTATTTGTTTTATTTCAGACGAATTGGTATTAGTAAACATCTCATCTTTAGACATCTCTATATCTTTTCCGGAAGATAAAGTTAGATAATAAATATAAGAATCACCACCAAAGTAGTAAATATAATAAACTTTGTCACACTCCCCTGTTGTGTTAAGACAAGTATAATGATACTTTTTGGCAAGTGTAGTCCTATCTGTTGACCAAGAGTTATTTGAAGTAAACGTATCTGTTAAAATATATTTTAATCCATCCCATGAGACATCATTACCATAGACATAGTTAAAGGTTCTATCATATAATAATTGATAATTACTAGTTGATGTCACAGGATATATTTCACCACATGTTGTACTCGTTAAGTCTTTACATATATAGTAGTTTTTATATGTAGTATAATTGGTATACCAGTCAGTTTTCTTTAAAGTTACAATACCCGTTAAACTATATGTTCCATCACTATTATCTGTAATTCCTTTGCCAAGCACTATAATTAGAGAACTCGGATCAGTTACACCTCCAGATAAAGACAAAAGATATTGATAATAACTTTCAGAACCAACTATGTAATAAACTGTTGAACAAGTGGTTGAAGTGTTTCTACAGGTATAATATCCTATCAGACTTGTATAATTATCAGACCAAGATTTCTGAGTCGCATTTAGTAAGGTATAGGTTCCATTTGAATAAGAAATCGAATTGCCATAATAGTAATTAGCACTAGAACCAGTATAGTACATATTTAGAACCTTAATTGTGGGAGCGGTATTGTAGTTAGCATATGTGTATCTTTCACCATACATGTAACCAACATCTGCTGGAGAGGTATCATTTGAATTAAAAGCACTTGTACCTATTTGAGATGCTATACCAGTATTATTACACTTATTAACCTCATCATATACCCCATTATAAATTAGTTTTACTCCTCCTGTACTTGTAGTCCGTACCATCTTCCAACAAAATCCTGCAAATAAAACATTGTTATTACTAATATTTCCCCGATAATAATGTACCGGATATTTATCATTCTTTGTACTAACTATTGTATATATTCCAGAATGAGCATCGTTTTTCAAACTGAAATTAACATCTGCATCTAAGCCACGAGAACCATCAGATACAAGTTTATATAAAGTTTGAACTTTGGATATTTTCCCATCCATCGATTTTACAAGACCAACTTTTTTCCAAATCACCTTTATTGTTACATTTGACTCTGGCATAACAAAATAATTATCACTAGATTTCTTTACTTCTTTTGTTACTACTTCCCATTCTTTAAACTGATATCCTGTACAAATTGGAACTGCATCTTCTATTTTTACATTATCAAACACCGAATAAGCTTTAGAGATAGGTATACCAGACACAACACACCCAGTAGGTGTATTAGCATCATATGTAACTACATAGTTATCCTTTAATATTGTAGTCTCAGTACTAGATTCAGTAGTATTAATAGAACCAATCTTATAAGATACATCTGTTTTAGTATGAGTTGGATATACCCCTCCTACTCCTATTAAATTATTATTTAAATTTATATCTATAGTTAATTCTACTAAAGAACTCGATTTTAATCCTGATAAGTTCCAAATAACTCTATTATCTATAATTGTTGCTTTTCCAATTGTAGTATTAACATTAGTTACATTATTTAGATTAAAATAATTTGTATCAACATAGTCAGTTAAAATTAAATTATCATAATTTGCTGACGTAATAGAAGCCTGATATAAAAACTCATTTAAAGACTCCATATTTGCTATATACTGAGTATCAGTAATATTTTTTATTCCATCTAAAACTTTATCGCCAAGTTCATATTGAATACCATTGATATCTAAATAATTATATTTACTTTTTAAATATTTATATTGTCCTATTTCATTAGGAGTATCTACTGTAGGTAGTCCATCCGTTAAAAATAAAACTACACAATCTCGATTAGATTTCTTAGTATAAGTACTTAATACATCATCAACTTTTACTAAAGCTTGATAGTAATTGGTCTCTCCACTTGCAACCAAACTATTTATACTTTCTTGTAATAAAGCTGTATCACTTGTAAAATCAGTTATAACTGATGCATCATCACTAAAAGTAACAATAGAAATCTTATTACCTTTAGGTATTGTATCATTAATAAGTTCATTAACATCACTTTGTACTTGAGTTAACTTATCACCTAACATACTACCAGATGTATCAAGTACTAAAATAACATCTGTATAATCAGCCCTTGGCTTCTCTATAGTTTCTAATTTTATTTTAATTCTAGCCTTACCTTTACTTATCCATTTAGCAGTCTTAGTATATTTCCAAGAACCTTCTTCTTTTTGACTATAATCCAAAGTAGTTGACTTAACAACTACACTAGAAACTGACTCAATAGCAGCAAAAGAATTAAACATAAACACAATAAAAAGTCCTATCAAAACAATAGAACATAAAATACATTTTTTCTTGTCTAAAAACTGGTTTAATCTAAGAGACTTTATTCCTTTCTGTGTCAACATCTTATCACCATCTTTAGTATTTTATATATACTTATAGTATAGCAGTAATTAACAACTTTTTCTACAAAAAACATAAAAAAACACCCTTCTCGAGTGTTTCCTATAAATTATCTTCCTCTTTTATAAAGTCTTCCTTTACTTCTTCATCTATTTTCTTCTCTTCATCTTCTATATTACTTTCCTCAACTATTTCATCCCAAGGATCTTCTTCATTATTAGTCTCTATCTTTACTTTTATATCTCCTACTAATTCAATTCCTAATTCTTTTTCTATTGTATAATTAATATTATTACCATCTATATCTACTTTAACACAACTAGGTTGTTTTAAACTTCTAACTATAATCTCTTCTCCAGTAGCTTCTTCTTCTCTTTCTCTTAAATGAACAACCTCATTATAAGTATTAGTCTCTTTAATAACCTCAGTCTTAGTATCATTATCATATGAATACCAAATATTTACATCATAACTACCACTTATTCTAATATTATCTTCACTCTTTACACCATTAAAATTATGATTAATTACCCAACACCCTAAAATAGTTGAAGGACTCTTATCTACTTTAACCGTATTATTCGTTGTAAAAAGTTTCTTTCCTTTAGCGATCACTGCCTTAGTAACAATTTCTCTATAATTAGCCATACGTAAACCTCCTAATTTAATTTATGCAAAACATATAAAATATTACCAAAAATATGTTAAAATTTTATAGGAGGCAATAAATATGGCATCATCAGTAATCCATCTAGCAATCGCTAAAGAATTGGAAAAGTATTTTAACATTAAAAATAAGTATGATTATTATCTAGGCTCTATAGCACCAGACTTATCTAAACAAATTGGTAGAACTAAAAAAGAATCACACTTCTTATTTGATACAAGAGAAGGTGTTCCAAATATGAAAAAGTTCACTGAAAAATATAAATATTTCTATAAAAATGATTTTGATCTAGGTTACTACATTCACTTATATACAGACAAAATATGGTTTTCTGAATTTATCAATAGTCTTAGTTATCGTAGTTCTGTAAAACTACTAGATGGAACTATAATAAATGCAACTGAAGAAGAAATAACTGAAATGATTTATCAAGATTATACTAATATAAATATCCAAATAATTGATCTATACAATCTAGACTTATCTCTATTCTATGAGGACTTTATAAAACCTCACTCTTGTCTAGATGAAATACCACTAGATAAACTAAATATCTTAATAGATAAAATGGGTATAATTATTGAAAACTCTAAAGAAAACAAAAACTATATTTTTGACTTAACTGGTGTAAATGAATTCATTGAAAAATCAGTTCAAGTAATTCTAACAGAACTAAAAAATTACATTCCAAACTAGAATGTAATTTTTTTTAATTATTCAAAACTTTGTAAAAATAATCATTAAGCTCATCTTTTACATAATTAATCATTTCATTTACTTTTTCTAAATGTTGCATATAAATAACATATATTGGTATTTCATTAAGTCTTTCCTCAAGTAGCTTTAACTCTTCAAGTACTTCTTCACCATTTTCTCTAACATACTTCTTCTGAAGTACTTTTATTTTATCTACCAATTCACATATTTCTTTATTAGTACTCATCTTTTCTTTTAACTGAATACAACTTTTATAATCATCACTATTAATAATAGTATTGATTACTTCTTCTAATTCCTTATTCAACTAATTCACCATCTAAACTCCAAGTCTTAGCTTGTGTAACTTTTACATTAACAATTTCTCCAACTTCAACTTCTCTTTTAGCTGTAAAATTAATTAATTTATTTGTATCAGTATATCCATAATACATATCTTTCTTCTCAGAGTTTCCTTCAACAAGCACTGGTACTACTCTATCTAATAATTTCTTATTATTCTCTAAGAAATACTTATTAACTACTTTATTTAATCTTTGTAGTCTCTCTTCCTTTTCTTCTTCACTTACTTCATCTTTTAATAAACAAGCAGGAGTTCCTTCTCTTTTAGAAAAGATAAATGTAAAGGCATTATCATACTTACACTCCTCTGCTAAAGACAAAGTCTCTAAAAAGTCTTCTTCAGTCTCCCCAGGAAAACCTACAATTATATCTGTAGATATCGCAACACCTGGTACTGTATCTTTAATCTTTTTAAATAACTCTAAATAACTTTCTCTCGTATAACGTCTACCCATTAATTTTAAGATCTTACTAGAACCAGATTGTACAGGTAAATGTACACTAGGCATAATATTATCATACTTACCAATAACTTCTACCATACTATCTGTAAAGTCCCAAGGATGTGAAGTCATAAATCTAACTCTAGGTATATCTTTCTTTGCTATATCTTCAAGTAAATTACCTAAAGTATAATCATCATATAAATCTTTTCCATAAGCATTAACATTTTGTCCAAGTAAAGTAATCTCTTTATACCCATCTTTAATAAGTTCATCTACTTCTTTTAGTATATCTTCCCTAGCTCTACTTCTCTCTCTTCCTCTAGTATAAGGAACTATACAATAAGTACAAAACTTGTTACACCCATAAATAATATTAACATATGCTTTATAATTATTAGTTCTAATTACTGGCAATCCTTCTACTAGATCCCCTTCTTTAGAAAATACTTCTATTTGTTGCTTATTCTCATTTATTGCTCTATCTATAATATTAGGTAACTGATACATATTATGAGTACCAAATACAAAATTAACCCATTTATACTTATTAATAATCTCTTCAACTACACTAGCCTCTTGTGCCATACATCCACAAAGTCCAACTATTAAATCTTTTTTCTGAGCCTTTAAATGTTTTAATCTTCCTAACATACCAAATGCCTTATTATGAGCATTCTCTCTAATAGAACATGTATTTAAAAGTACTAAATCAGCATTTTCATAATCATCTACTTTACTAAATCCAAGTCTAGTAAGTAAAGCCTCAATATTTTCACTATCATGTTCATTCATTTGACATCCATAAGTCTTTAAATAAAATGTCTTTCCCTTATATTTATCTTTAATCTTATTATCAAAGTTAAACTCAACTCTCTTATAACTTTTATCTTCTCTTCGTCTAGCATCTTTATAATTTGGTAAATGCATAAGTATCACTTCCATTCCTAAAATATAATAACTTAATAACTAAAAAAAATCAACAAATCAAAAAAATAAACTTTTTAGTTTACTTCTTTGTATACTGTATAACTTTCTCTCCTGTATAATTAACTTTCTTAAGAGCCATATTTATCTTATCATCTATTATTTTTCCTTTACCTCTCGCAACCCATAAATAATCTATTGCTCTCTTATAATCATCTTCACTCTTATCTCTTCTTAAATATGCCATACCAAGTTTATAATAAACATCAAGTGACGGATTCATAAGTTTAGTACAAACCATATTATAACACTCAATAGTTGTATCATAATCTTTATTTATAAAAGCTTCTCTTCCTTGTAATTTCAATGAATAAAACTCTGGACAACTACTAAATATATCATGATATCTTAATACTAATCTTCCATCAACTTCATCTATCATAATTGTTGGAAACTTAGAAACTATATCTATTACCTCATATTTATCTTCTTCACTCAACTCTTCTAAAACTCTTAATCCATGACTCTCATTAATATCACTAACTACATCACTAAGTAATGCATATTTATCATCAGTCTCTTCTTCAGAAAAAACTTTCATCGCTCTAGATAATTCTCTCTTCATAGAAAAAACATCTACATATCTATTACTTAAAATTCTAGATTGTGAAACTATATCTAAGTATACTTTAGCCTTCATAATATTACCTTCACTTATAGCCTCATAAAATAAATCATAATAACAACTAACATCAAATAAAGTATTTTCTCTATTCTCATTAATTAAAGAAAGACTAGTAACTACTAAAGAATAACTATTATCATTATCACATATCCCAATAGTAATTAAATCATTAATAAATCTTACATATTTTTGACACCCTATATTATTTAAATAACATAATACTTTATGTCTAATATCACTAACTTCATCTTCAGATACAGAATCAACAATACTATTAAGATCTATGCCTCTATCTTCTATTTTATTAGCCATAGTTTTTAATAATACGTAAACTAAATTCTTATCTCCTTTTTTAGTAATAGTATTAAAAGCTGTTATATAATCTTTTAAAAGTACTGAGTCATCACTATCTCTAACTGGTCCTAACATAACTTCTGGTAATTTATCTTTCTCAACTAAGTCTTTTAAATCTTTTGTTATCCACAATATTACTTTTTCAAAATGACTTAATGGTCTATGTTTAGAAATATTACTATATAAAGACATTAAATCTCCATATCTTGCTTTTCTAATATAATTTAAGGACACTCTATTTAACTTAATTAATTCAAAAGCTGCTTTTCTTACTAATTCACTAGAAACTTGTAACTCTAAATCTGAATCATCTAATATTTCATAAACTGTACTAGCTTGTGAAAATTTATGTTTAAATACTAAATATCTAGCTCTCTCTTCTAAATCATTTAAATCATAACTACTCATATCTTCAAATCTTAAGCTATATAATCTTTCTCTATATTCATCTAAATATATAATCTGTCCCAAAAGATACAAGTAATAGTTATTATCTATACTATATTCACTATCTAAATCTAATTCTTTAAAGTACTTTACCGCTTCTACATAATTTTCTTTTTCTACTTCTTCTAAAAATCTCTTTAACTTTTCTTCTCTTTCCGTCACACACATCACCCGATTGGTAACTTATTATAAAAAAAAATACCAAAAAATGCAACTAATCCCCAAAACAAAAAGTATATACAACTAATGTATATACTTTTACTTCTTAATATATTGTAATGCTTCACTTTTATAATCAGTATGCTCTACTACTTTATCAAATGCCTTATCTACACATTCTCCTTTAGCTTTAGCAACCCATAAATATCTATATGCATTCTTATAATCTTCTTCTGTAGTTGCTCCTCTTAAATATGCTAAACCTATCTTCTTATATGTACTAGGCCAAACTTCTAAAACATTCTCAGTAATAACATTAAATAACCTAATAGCTTCACTAAAATTTTCAGTACTAAACGCTACATTAGCATCTCTCATAACTACTGAATAATTTATAAACTCTCTTTTTTGATTAAAATATCTAAGTACTAAAGTACCTTCTAAATTCTCAAGAGCAATCTGACTTCTCTTTTTCTCTAAAATCTTTTTAAGTCTATTTCTCTCTTCATCACTAACATCTGCTAATAGTCTTATACCTTTATTAGTAGAAATATCCTCGATAATAGAATCAAAGTCTATTTTTTCTTCTTCTAAATCAATATTTTTCATTTTACTTAACTTCTTAAAGTTTCTAAACTCTCGACTATAAGTATAATTCATCTTAGTAACATCAATCTTTGGACCATTAAATGTTCTAGAATGTGAAACTATATCTAAACATATCTTAGCTCTTTTAAAATCTTTATTATATAAAGCAATATAAAAGTCTTGTATAAATCTTGTTGCATCAAATTCAAATCTGCCATTACATATTAATGATAATTCAAACATTGCTTCACTATATAATTCATCTCTATCTAACTCCCCTAAAAGTACTAAGTCATTAACATATTTTACATAGTTACTACAACCAATCTTTGTTAAATATAATCTAACTTTCTCTAATATATCATCAACTTCTCCATTAGTAACTGCCTCAATTATATCTTCAAACTTAGCATTTTCTATCTTTACTCTATCAGCAGCAACTAACACTAATGGATACATTCTATTACTAGCTCTTTTATTTTCTTTTCTAAAATCATTTAAAGCCTGAGCATATCTTCTTAAATATATTAAATCAACTATATTTCTAGAAGGTCCTTGTCTTTCTCTAAGTTCTTCATCACTAACTAAATCACCTGTTAATAAATAAACTCCCCTTTCTGAAAAAGATAAAGGTCTCTGACTTGCTAGTATCTCATACATTTTATATAGCTCATCATAATTCTTACTTCTAATTAAAGTCATTGTCTTATCATAATTCTCTTTTTCTACTTCTGAAATTTCATCTAACAAAAGAAAAGTAATCTTATCTTCAATACTATCTCCAAGTAGACCATTAGCTTGAACTCCAGCTAAATAAAACTGACCCTTATATATTCTATCTCTAAACTCTTTATAAGAGTCTCCTCTATCTCCAAACTCATACTTACTATAATTAACATCAAATATTCTACTTCTATACTCATCTGGTAATCTATCAATACTTCCTAACATATATAGCCATAACTTATAGTCTACTTTATCACTATACTTACTTTCTAATACATCAATACACTTTAATACTCCAGAAATATTATTAGCCTCTAATCTCTTTAAAAATAGCTCTAAACAAGTATCTAAGTCACCTGCATAAGAATATACTCCAACTCTTTCTCTAACAATAGTTCCATTCTTAACAAGTACTTCTAAATCATATTTAGAAAAACCATATCCCAATAAATCTCTTGTAGTAATTTCATTATTAAATACAAAAACATCAAATAATTTTTCATACTTTTTTAAATCTAACATAACCTACCACCTAATTTTATTATATAAAAACACAAAGTAAAAAGCAACTAAACAGTTGCTTCTAACGTTGAATTAATAATTTTATCTAATGTTGAAAAACGATTTTTCTTAACTAATTCACTCTTTATATCATCCAAGCATTCTACTATTCTATCTACTACTTTTTCCATACTTGGAACTAATTCTTTCTTCTCTAAGTTTTCTACTATAATCTCTAAGTTATTAAGTCTAGAATACTTACCATAAGAAACGTTATTTACACAAACATTACATAGTTTTTTAAAAGATGAAATATCTATATTATTAAATCTTTTATCCTCTAATATCTTAAATGCTGTAAATGTAAAATTATTATTAACTGCTTTATCTAAAACAGTCTCACCTTTTCTATTCTTAATATTTGGAAGATAATTTTTATTTTTCATAAGTTGTTCCATAACTCTAACAGCTGCTACTGAGCTATCACAAGCTAAAATATGTCCAAATGTATCTCCATCATAATTTTGATGGTTTACATCCCAACTTCTCTTCTTCATCAAGCGAAGTACTAAATCATATTGTTTTGCTTTTAACAATCTAGTAACAATATCATTATCTGCACCATCACAAATATTTGCGTCTACTTTATTTTTATCTATCAAAGTTTCTATTACATCAAAGTAACCAAGTTTAATAAGATTAAAAATCAGCGACGGCTCCTCTGAACAAGCATTAATAGCTTGTTGCTTGTCATAAAACATTTCAAACACCTCTTTGTTCACGTGACAGTTACCTATTTTACCAGATTTACAGTGATTTGTCAAATTTACCAGTCCTCTCTCTTACTTTAGTTATGAGAAAAAAGACTATATTTTATACATTTTTTCAAAAAAAAAACGGCTAAAGCCGTTATCTTTAATTTAATTTATTTCCACAATTTGTACAGAAATTACCACCATTTACTGGACTTCCACAATTTGGACAGAACTTACCAGTTGTAACATTTCCTTGATTCATTGTTGTTCCTTGATTATTGAAAGCATTAGTAGCAGCTCCACCAATCATTCCACCTGATGCCATATTCATCATACCAACACCTACAAATCCATTAGCAGCTCCAGCTTCGTTATTAGCAGCATCTTTAACTGCTTGAGCATAAGCTCCTGTAAGTGTACCTTGTTGCATAAAGCTATTAGATGATAATTCATAATTATCAATTTTCTTATTAGACTCTTCATCCAATGTAACTGATTCAACAACAAATCCTACGATATTCATACCACGATCACGAATTGGTTGATCGAATACTTTCTCATCCATTGTTTTCTTAATTATATCAGTACTACTTGGTAATTCTAAAACTGGTACTTTATGTTCAGAGTTACCTAATTCATTTAAGACTTTTTGGAAAGCTCCAATAACTTCTGATCTCATTTGTTCAACTATTTCATCTTTTCTATATTCTTCAGCTGTACCAGCAATTCTAGACATAAATAATGCTGGATCAGAAATCTTAAATGTATATTTACCAAAACACTTAACTTCAACCCTTAAAGGTGTAAGTGTATTAGTCATTTGATTTGGAATTGGATGAGACCAATCTTGAAATGGAATTGGTGCTGGTGTTCCAAATTTATTATCCATTATCTCTTTAGCATTAATATAAAATATTGCTTGTTCTTTACTTGTTCCACCATTGTAAACAAAACGTGACCACCACTCTTTAAACACAGGTCCAAATTGTCCTGCAAAGAAAGATGGTGAAGATGATTGATCAAATGTAAAGATACCAGGCTCAGCTGTCGCATCTAAAATTTGCCCACTTTGAAAGATAACTGCTATTTGACCAGGTGATACCTGAATAGCACTATCCTTTGAAATAATACCATTAGGAGTAGAAACTCTCTTCATTAATATTTCTTGTCCTAAATCATCGCACTTAATATAATCCTTCCATTGATCATGTAAAGTACTAGTAGCTGCAGTAACTGCTGCTTTAATTAAACCCATATAAACACTCCTCTTTTTTAAAATTTTAGAAACTTCTTCCGCCACCACCGTGACTAACACCAGAACTTCCTGTACTAACAGAACTGCCACCAGAATGACCTCCTCCAGAGTTAGAATTTTCAACTCTTTTAGTTTTAGTCACAGAAGTTCCTAAAAATGTTTCTTTAATTAAATTTATTTTTACACTATCTTCTCTTAAAAACTGTCTTGAAGAAGTTGCCTTTCTAACCATTTTATTAGAAAGAACCCAAACAATCATAATTATGATAGTTGTAACTATAGAAAATATCAAAATACCAGACCATGGTAATATACTAAACTTATCAAAACCAGTTGGCTTAGGTTCAGATCCATCTTCATTTGGAAAACCAATATCAGCATAAGAACTTGCAGTATTAATAAATTCACAAGCTGCTTGATAATAATCTCCATCCATATACTTAAATACATTATCTAAAATAATATCAATACGTACATCAGTATACATTCTAATAGCTGAACCAGTAGTTACAATTTGAACATTCCTAGTAGCAAAATCAAATAGTATTAAAATACCATCATTAGTATCTCCAATACCAAAAGTATTATAATCATAAAAATCTTGTGCATAAGCTAAAGCACTATTCTTAGGATTTTCATTTATAGTAACTATTACCATATCCATAGAATATTTATCAGTAAATGTTAAGATTTTATCATATAAATCATTCTCTTCACTATCATTAAACTTATCTGCAAAGTCATACACTTTCTCAGATGAGTCAACAAGTGGTGTACTTAAAATTGAATCTTTATTCTCATCAGTAACTTGAATATAACTAGGAACTCCTAAATTATCCTCAGTTCTAACCTGATAATTAGTACTAGCAAAAACATTAAAACTAAAACAACAAATTACAAAAGTAATTATTAAAACCATTATTCTCTTCATACTTATTCTCCTATGAAACAAAATATACAATTAATGTTGCTATTAAAAATAGACCAACAAATACTAAAACACTAGCAATAATTGTCTCTTTTATACCAACAGGTAAATTACCAATAATCTTACCTGTCTGTCCATTCATAGCAAAAGTATACATTTTATCTCTATATTTTACATTAAGCATCCATACTGGAAGCATAAGATAATAAGAATTATTTTTTGTAATTTTAATGTCATTATGTTGTACTGTTTTAGACTGATGTGGAATTGAATTAGATACAAGACTAACACATGTATTCATACTTCTATCTTCTGCTCTTTCTAAACAAGTATCTTCCAAAACATCATACTTCTCAGCAAAAAATCCTGATAAATATGCATGATTATATTCAACTAAATCATTATAATTAAATGGTTCAAGTGAATCCATTAAATCATCAGCAAATCTTGAGGAAGCATCAGCAAGAACTTTATCATATTCAAAATGTCCACTTTTTTCAACTAAGTACCTTGATATCTCAGTATAATCATATTGTGAATCACTCCAATACCTAGTATCACTAGCATTAAACGAAATATTACCATCACCAGTCAAATCATATGCCCAAAATGGTATATAAACACCAGTAATTTTCTCAATATTTTTTTGACTTTTAAAACTCTTTGGTACTAATAGTTTATTCTTATATAGCTTTTTAAAAGCTGTAATAGCATCATCCTTAACATTCTTAAAAGGTATTATCAAATTAGGTATTACCCCATCATCTATCTTATCTTTTAAAATAGCTGTACTACCACAATATACACAAAAAGTAGCTGTAACCGTCTCATCAGCAACAATCTCTGCTCCACAGTTTTCACAACGATAAACATCTAAAGAAACACCATCAGTTGTATCCTTTTTGACTTTATTATCACCTGTTTTAGCATTGACTTTCTCATTACTAGCATTTTCATGTTTTTGCATTTCTTCTAATGTAAACTTACTACCACAATATTCGCAATCCCACATTTGATTCTTTGGATTAAAAGTAATTTTTGCACCACAGGCCGGACATTTATTGTCCAAAACACCCAAACTTATCACATCCCATCATAATACTACAATTTAATTATAACATATAAACTAAATTTACTAATACAAATTAGTAAAATTTAACACTATTACACACCCAAACTCTCTTAACAATATCAAGAATAGGAGTTTTACAATAACTACATACCTTTTCCCCAACAAAATTAAGTGGAGAACCACAATTAGGACAATTAAGTCCTAAATTTTTCTTAGAAATAGGAACCTTGCTCTCATCTATAATATAGACAAAATCAATCATAGCCCTATCTTGAACCTTCTTTCTAATCTTATTACTCTCACTATAATAATATTCAAAACTACAACCAAAATGTATTGTAGCAACACCATTATTATTCTCATATCTTGATATAACAACTTTATGAATATTTAAATTATCATGTTTAATACTTTTACCCTTATTATCAGAAATCTTATTCTTAACTAACTCTTTAACACTATCATTAACAATACTACTATCCTCTTCATCTATTGCTCTAAAAATATTAAAAATAGTCTCTCTACACATACTTTTTAATTCATTAATATTTATTCCAGGAAAATCCCTGTTTATCTGATCGAAATAAATACTATCCATACTTGATAAAGATTTAGGTAACTCTTGATCCTCAATCTCAGCTCTTTCTATAACACTCTTAATATCAGTAGTATGAAAATACTTTAAACAAAAAGCTCTAATTCTTTGTCTAAGACCTACAATACATCCTGCTACAAAAACTATAAAAATAATTATTCCTATTAAAAAAGCCATCTAATCACATCCTAAACTTATTGTATCATAAAAAAATAATAGAGCCAAACTCTATTATTTAATAATTTCTTTTCCACCCATATATGGTTGTAAAGCTTTAGGTATTTTAATACTTCCATCTTCTTGATAATTATTCTCTATAAAAGCAATTAATCCTCTAGGAGTCGCAACTACTGTATTATTTAATGTATGTAAATAGTAATTTCCTTTCTCACTCTTCTTTCGTATTCCAAGTCTTCTAGCTTGAGCATCTCCAAGTGTTGAACAACTTCCTACTTCAAAATACTTTTGTTGTCTTGGACTCCAAGCCTCTATATCACAAGATTTAACTTTTAAATCTGCTAAATCTCCAGAACAACACTCTAATTGTCTAACTGGTACATCTAAGCTTCTAAAATAGTCAACTGTAAGCTTCCACATCTTATTATACCAATCCATACTCTCTTCTGGTTCACAAATAACTATCATTTCTTGCTTCTCAAATTGATGAACTCTATATAATCCACGTTCCTCTAAACCATGAGCTCCTCCTTCTTTTCTAAAACAAGGTGAATAACTTGTAAGACAAATTGGTAATTCTTCATTTTTAATAATTTGATCTTTAAACTTACCAATCATACTATGTTCACTAGTACCAATTAAGTATAAGTCTTCTCCTTCAATCTTATACATCATAGCTTCCATCTCTGGAAAAGACATAACACCAGTAACAACATCACTTCTAATCATAAATGGTGGTATAGCATAAGTAAATCCATGATCAATCATAAAATCCCTTGCATATGCAAGTAATGCCTCATGTAGTCTAGCAATATCTCCTAATAAATAATAAAATCCCTGTCCAGAAGTTCTACCAGCTGCATCTTTATCCATTCCTCTTAATCTCTCAATTATATCAGCATGATATGGAATTTCATACTCAGGTACAAAAGCCTCTCCAAATCTTTGTACTTCTACATTAAAACTATCATCTTTTCCAATAGGAACACTCTCATCCATAATTTGTGGAATTACTAACATCTTTTCTCTTATTTCAGCACTAAGTTTAACTTGTTCTTCCTCTAATTCCTTAATTTTTTCAGAGTTTTCAGCAATTTTCTTCTTTAACTCATTAGCTTCATCTATATTCTTATTAGCCATTAACTTACCAATTTCACTAGACATCTTATTCTTATCTGCCTTTAATCCATCAGCTTCAGTTTGAACAGCACGAACTCTCTTATCCAATTCATAAACTTCATCTACTAAAACTAACTTTTCATCTTGAAACTTCTTCTTAATATTTTCTTTTACTAAATCCTTATTTTCTCTAATTAATTTTATATCTATCATATTTATTCCTCTTTTCTACTTTTATTTTTTATATAATATTCAATACATTTCTTAGATGGAGAATATATATTATCTGGAAGTTCGTCTATACTAAACCACTCCCATTCATCTATTTTACTAGGTTCCATAACCTTTAACTCTCCACTAAAACAAGTACTAATATAATCAATTGTTACATAATGTCTATCTTCCGATATATCATCCGAGACAAAATATAGCTCCAAATTACAAACATCTAAATTAGTTTCTTCTTTTACTTCTCTAATACCAGCCTCAATTGTAGTCTCCTCATACTCTTGCTTTCCACCAGGAAGAGTCCAAGAACCAGGTTCATAAATACCACCAGTATCTAAAGCATCACTTACTCTATGTCCTAGTAATATTTTATTATCACTCTCAATTAAAACACCAATACCAGTCTTTATATATGGCATCAAATTCACCTCCAAAAAACAAAAAAGAATGATACCAAGGAGTGCTAAAAAGCACGGTACCATCCTTTTATTAACTTAATTAGATAACGGTCTAAACCGGAAGTAACCTTCATCTATAGAGTAGATAAATAAGTATTTAACATCATTCTCACCAACCATGACTTCTCTTTGCTTAAATAATCTTATTATTAGTTCTAATCACTGATTTGTTAATATTATATGACAAAAATTAATCTTTATCAACTATTTTTTATAACAAGTTACTGCCCCCTCTGGAATCTCCGTAATAAAGTTCTCTTCAACAACAGTCTTACCACTCTTAATATTCTTTAGCTTAGCTTCCTTCATTCCTACTTTATCATTATATAAAGATATAGAATAAGACTCATTACCAAGAACTTTTTCTACTTTAACATATCCCTTATACTCTCCATAAGTATCATTAAATTCACTACCAAAATCATAACCCACTAGACCAAAAGGAATATAATAAACTCCATCATCACTATAAATATTAACTCCATAAGAACATACATAACCATTCATTTGAAGATCACTTTTAGCAAAGTCTATAATCCTAGGTGCCGCTAAAACTATTTTTTGTTTTTCATATAAAATAGATAAATATTTAAAATTAAAGAAAATTAAAGCCCCAAAGCTAATAAAAATTAATGAAAGCATTGTTACTAATATTGCCTTATTTCTTTGATGATCCTCAGCAAGAACATTTTCATTCATCTTCCTACGTTCTCCAATATAATATACATTATTATATGGAGCTGCAGTATTAAACGCTATAATTGGTATCATTACAAATGGTAAAAATATCATTAACCATCCAGAATATCCAAAACTTTTTCCCAAATCATATAAAGATTTAAATAAGACGTATATACCATATATAGGAATAAGAAGAAGTAAGAAATATATTCCTTTTTTCATTACTATATCAAAGTATACATATAAGTTATAAAAAGGAACTAAACATGACCACCAAGGTTTATTAGCTTTCATATACATAAACTGCATCGCAATAGATTCTAGTTGAAAGAAAATTACAAAAGCCATCGCTATACAAAACTGATTTGAAGAAATAGTAACAGTCAAATTACCATATCTATTATAGAAGAATAAAAACACTACACCTAACAAAACCACTAATAAAGCTATATTAAAAATAATACACAAAACTTTACTACCTGCTTTATCGGCCAAAGAATATCTAAAAGAAGATTCAAAAGACAAAGGATTAACTCTAGTATCTCCTGCTCTACCTATATTAAACTTTGTAACACCAATTTCTTCTTTAGGTTCATATTTCAACATAGAGGCATTATCTGGATGGCTGTAATTAAGTTTGCCACATTTCATACAATAACGCATACTTTTTTTATAAACAGCACCACATCGATCACAAGTAATCATTTCTTCTGCCATATATCATTACCTCCATTATCAATAATAGTTTACCACATAATACCAATAATATAAAGAAAATTGCAAAAGAAAAGAGACTATTTAGCCTCTATAATTAATTTAATTGCAGTTCTTTCTTCTCCATCAATTGCAATATCCTGAAAAGCCGGAATACAAACTAAATTCTTACCTGATGGAGCAACAAATCCTCTAGCAATTGCTACTGCTTTAATAGCTTGATTTAAAGCACCAGCACCAACTGCTTGAATCTCAACACTACCTTTCTCTCTAAACACATTTGCTAGAGCACCTGCTACGCTATTTGGATTAGACTTACTACTTACTTTAAGTGTTTCCATAAATATTATTCATTCCTTTCTACACTTAAATATATGCACATAAAAAAAGAAAATGACTAATCATTCTCTTTAATATATTTAATAAGAACCTCAGTAATTTTATCATATCCATCATCAGACATATGTAAACCTTCCTCAGTATATTCTAACTTCAAATTACCATCACTATCAACAAGTTCATTAAACATATCAATATACGTAATATTCTCATCCTTAGCAAGACTCTCCAACTTCTTATTAATATCAACTATATCATCATTACTTATAGAAAAGTCTCTAACATAACCATTAATCTTATCATCATCAGTTTTATTAATTGGATAAATAGACTCTAAATATATTTTAGCATAAGGTCTATTTTCTTTAATTAACTTAACAATTTCCCCAATATTTTTAACAACCTCTTCTCCACTTACATCACCACAAAGATCATTTATACCAATAAGTAAAACTACTTTAGAAGGATTATAATCATATACTCTAGCTTTCATATCACTTAAAATATCACTAGTCTTATTACCATCAATACCAGAATTAACTACATTAAACTTCTCATAATACTTACTCAAATCATATCTATGAGTAAGTGAATCTCCTAAAAATAGTATATTTTCATCAACTACTTCTTCTACCACTTTTTGTTCTTTATATATAATTTCTTTTCTTGGTTTATTATCATTAATATTAGTAAAATAATATATATCAAATCCAATCAAACCTACACACAAACAAACTAATAAAACTATTATTAAATGTAAAGAACTATTAGACTTTTCTTTTCTCTCTTCTCTTTGTAAATTTTCAAACTCTTTTCTATTATTTTCTAAAGTCTTTTCCACAACTTTCTTTCTATTCTTACCTCTTGCTTCTATAAAACTCGTATCTAAATTAACAGTAGCATCTAAGTCATCATTATACTTATCTTCATTCTTTTGATATCTACTATATTTATTACTATTATTT
>ERZ1034984.417-NODE-417-length-48008-cov-27.556211_pt1 | contig 48008 bp, 39 predicted proteins | sample MGYA00520589_ERZ1034984 | MGnify/ENA primary metagenome ERZ1034984 (study PRJEB33766, sample SAMN09781790) | gut metagenome | biome: gut microbiome | host: Homo sapiens | place: Madagascar | study: EMG produced TPA metagenomics assembly of the PRJNA485056 data...
ATGCGTTTTACCGCACCGGCACGTTGCCGGTCGGGTTGCAAGGGCGAAGCGCCTTTGCCCGGCGGAGACAGTCACGGCAGCGGCACCTTGCCGCCGCTATGTGCCCAGCTACCGGAGGTGCGATTGAAAATCAGGCCGCGTGGCGCACAAGGTCTGGAGGCCGTCAGGCCGTAAGACCCGCCTGCCGCGAATGCGGCATGGCTTTCCGTGGGGGAAATATTACCAATGGCTGCGCGGAGTCTATCGGCGGTATGCGCTGCCGGGGATAACCTGTTCCCGTTGGCGGCCTGGGGTGCTACGTGGTTTTTCCCGATTGCGGTTGCCGATTCGGAGAAAACAGCGGAAGATTTCCGCTTGAGCCTGAGTTTGAAGTGACACAATAACCCAAAGAGGAGGGATGTGATATGAAAATATTGAAATTTCCGGCGGTGATCGTCGCCGCGCTGTTCGGCTTCCTGACGCTGTTCGCGGGGGAGGAGTGGACCGGAGTCGTGAAGATTTTCGCGGTCTCCAGCCCGCCGAACTACTTCCTGCCGTGGCAGAATTTCAGCCAGCAGTCCGGTTCCGGCACCGGCTTCGTGATCGACGGCAACCGGATCATCACCAACGCCCATGTGGTCGCCTATCCGACCTTCATCACGGTCCGCAAGCCCGGCGACCAGACCCGCTATCCGGCGAAGGTGGTCGCGGTCAACCATGAGTGCGACCTCGCGATCCTGACCGTCGAGGACCCGAAATTCTTCGACGGCATCAAGCCGCTGGAGCTGGCCGACCTGCCGCCGATGCAGAGCTCGGTCGCGGCGGTCGGCTATCCGGTCGGCGGCGACAACGTTTCGATCACCGTCGGCGTGCTGTCGCGCGTCGAACCACTGGAATACTCCCACAGCGGCAAGGAGCTGCTCGGCGCCCAGATCGACGCGGCGATCAATCCCGGCAACAGTGGCGGCCCCGTGCTGCACGAAGGCAAGGTGGTCGGCATCGCGTTTCAGGGGCTCGGGGAGTCGCAGAACATCGGTTATATGATCCCGTGTTCCGTGCTGAAGCATTTTCTGGAGGACCTGAAAAGCGGCAAGGTGGATGGTTTCCCGGATGTGCCGTTCGATTATGAGAAGCTGGAAAATCCCGACCTGCGCGAATATTGCAGGATGAAGCCGGGGCAGTCCGGTATTCTGGTCACCTCCGTTCCGGAAATTCTGGCGGAGCAGGTGCCGCTGAAGGCCGGCGACGTGGTGATGAAGGTCGAGAATTTCAACATCGCCAACGACGCCACCATCGATCAGGGGCAGGGCAAGGTGCTCTATTTCGGCTGTGTTTTCTGGGAGAAGCAGTTGAATACCCCCTGCAGGCTGACCATCCTGCGCGACGGCAAAGAGATGACGGTCGAAACGAAAACCGTGAAGATTCCGTACCGGATTCCGAATCAGGTCTACGACCGCGAACCCGAATATTACATTGCGGGCGGGCTGGTTTTTACCCCGCTGACCGCGAATTTCATCTATTCCGCATGGCGGAACCCCGGCAACATGCCCGCCGACCTTGCAATCAACCTCGGCAAGCCCCGCAGCCGGCCGGATGAGGAGATCGTGATCGTGTCGATGGTGCTGGCCGATGAGGTCAATCTCGGCTATCAGAACATCCGGGCGATCCGGGTGGTTTCCGTCAATGGCGAAAAGATCGTGTCGCTGCGTCAGCTCGCGGATCTGATCGACCGGCAGAAGGACGGCTTCCTGACCCTTGTGCTCCAGAATGACAACAAGATCGTGATGAATGCCGCCAAAGTCAAGGAGGCGACTCCCCGCGTGATGTTCCGTTACCGGATCGCCAGCGACCGCAGCACCAATCTCACCAAACCTCTTGTTTTCAAGAAGTGACCGGAGGCGTGCATCCTCCGGGAAAAGCGGTTATGGCGCAGAATTTTCTGCGGGGCGCTTGACATTTCCGTATCAACACTTTATCTTAATATTCTCATAGAGGAATCCATTTTGAATACACATTGAGGAGGTGTTATCATGGAACAAAAGGATATTCAGGAGCTTCAGGAACTGGTCCGCCAGCAGGCGATTCCGCTTCAGCTGGTCAAAACCGAGATGGGGCGAATCATCGCCGGGCAGGAGAAGCTGGTCGACCGGTTGCTGCTCGCATTGATCTCCGACGGCCACGTGCTGCTCGAAGGCGTGCCGGGACTGGCCAAGACGCTGGCGGTCAAAACGCTGGCGCAGAGCCTGAAAGGGACGTTTTCGCGGTTGCAGTTCACTCCGGACCTGTTGCCGGCCGACGTGATCGGCACGCGTATCTACAACGCTTCGACGCATGAGTTTTCAACCAAAATCGGCCCGGTGTTTGCGAATATCGTGCTGGCCGACGAGATCAACCGCGCTCCGGCGAAAGTGCAGAGCGCCCTGCTCGAAGCGATGCAGGAAAAGCAGGTCACGATTGCCGGGGAATGCTTCAAGCTGCCGATGCCGTTTCTGGTGATGGCGACGCAGAACCCGATCGAACAGGAGGGAACCTACCCGCTGCCGGAAGCGCAGCTGGACCGTTTCATGTTCAAGCTGCGCGTGAGCTATCCGTCGCGCGGCGAGGAGGCGGCGGTGGTGAACCGCATGGCCCATCCGTCGCCGTCGGTCGGCGCGGTGGCGGTGGCGTCTCTGGAGGACATCATGAATGCCCGCAATCTGGTGGACAAAATCTACATCGATGAAAAGATCGTCGAATACATCCTTGATCTGGTGATCGCGACCCGTCCCGGCTGCCGGGCGGAGCTTTCCAGCCGCCAGTCCGGCGCGAAGCTGGACGAACTCGACGGGCTGGTCAGCTTCGGCGCTTCGCCGCGCGCTTCGATCGCGCTGGCGCTGGCCGCCCGCGGGGCGGCGCTGCTGGCCGGGCGCGCCTACGTGCTGCCGCAGGACGTGAAGGAGATCGCGCCCGACGTGCTGCGCCACCGGATTGTGCTCTCCTACGAGGCGGAAGCGGAAAACATCGACACCGACGCGGTGATTCAGCGCCTTCTGGCCGAACTGCGCACGCCCTAGGGCGGAGCCGACGGTTTTGAGGAGTTGCAAATTCAGCCGCGGAGAGGAGGTCACTTATGCTGCCGCCTGAAATAGCCAAGCAGATACGCCTTCTGGAAATCCGCACCAACCGGGTGGTCGACGAGATCACCGGCGGCGCGTACCGGAGCGTATTCAAAGGGCGCGGCATCGAATTCGACGAGGTGCGTGAATACACCCCCGAGGACGATGTCCGCGACATCGACTGGAACGTATCGGCCCGCATGGGGTCGCCTTACGTCAAAAAATACATGGAAGAGCGCGAGTTGACCGTGCTGCTGCTGGTTGACGTCTCCGCTTCGGGGGCGTTCGGTTCGGCCGAAAAGACCAAGCGGCGGACGGCGGCGGAGCTCGCCGCGCTGCTCGCCTTCAGCGCCGGCCACAACGGAGACAAGGTCGGGCTGCTGATGTTCAGCGACCGGATCGAACTTTTCGTGCCGCCCCGGTCGGGCCGCCGCCACACGCTGCGGCTGATCCGGGAGATGCTCGCGTTTGAACCGCAGAGCAAGGGGACCGACATCGACCTTGCGCTGCGCGAAACGCTGCAGGTGCTGAAAAAGAAGAGCGTGGTGTTCCTGCTGAGCGACCTGATCACGGACCGCCCGTTTGAAAACAGCCTGAAAATCCTGAACCGCAAGCACGACTGCGTGGCGCTGCAGATTTTCGACCCGATCGAACACCGCTGGCCCTCCGGGCTGCCGGTGGTGGTCGAGGATGCCGAAACCGGCGAACTGCTGACCTTTCCGGGCGGCAGCCGGAGCCTCGCGCGGCTGGACGCCGAGCTGGAAGCCGAACGTCGGGAACGCCGCGAACTCTGCCGCCGTTCCCGGGTGGATCTCGTTGAAATCGAGAGCGGCAAGGATGTGCTGCCGCCGGTGATCGACTTTTTCGCCTGCCGCCGCAGCCGGCAGGGAAGGTAGGTGAATGATGAAAAATTTCCTGAAATACGGTTTTATCACCCTCGGGGTGCTGCTGTTGCTGGCCGGTCTGGTCTGGGGGAGCGGCTATCTCTGGTCGTACCGCCTGACCGATCTTGCCGAAATTCCGGGAGCGGCGACGCTGGTTCCGGAGGGGGAAGTGGAGCTGGGCAGGACGGTTCAGGCGCAAGCGGAACTCGTACTGCCGGTGCGCGCTTCGATCGAGAAGGCCGTTGCCGAGGCGGGCAAGGGCAGCGTGCTGGTGGGAACGCCGCAGGTGCGGCGCGGCGCGTGGCGCTGGTCCACGCAGGTGTGGCATGTGACCGCCGAGGTGCGGCCGTTCCGCCCCGGAGCGGTGGAGCCGGGGGCGCTCACTGTGGAGCTTGACGAGGCTTCCAAGGCCAGAGGCGCATTGCTCGATGTGATCGTGCTGCCCGGATTCACCGCGGCTCCGGTCAAGGTGGAGCCGGGGACGGAGCTGCAGCTGGCCGGGGCGGCGGAGCTGGGCGGCAGGCTGGATGCTTCCGGCTGGTACTGGCTGCTGCTGTTGATTCCGGCGGCGGCGGTGATCTGGTTCGTGTGGTTCCGCAGGCGGAGGGCGGCCGGAGAGCTGCCGCCGTGGGAGCGGGCGCTTCAGGCGCTGCACTCATTGCGCAGCGGGCTGGCGAGTCATGAGATTCCGTTGGAAACCGGCTTTGCCCGGCTGACCGACCTGGTCCGGGGATATCTGGAGCAGCGGTTCGAGATTCCCGCCTCCACCCGGACCACGCCGGAATTTCTGGCGGATATGGACCGGGGCGCAAGCCCGCTGCCGAAGGAGCAGCGGCCGTTCCTGCGGGAGTTCATGACCGCCGCAGATCAGGTGAAATTCGCGAAGGCTCCGCCGGACGACCGGGCGCTGAACGATGCGCTCGCCAAAGCTGAGCAACTGGTGGAAAGCACCCGCATTCGCCCCGAAGATGAGGCGGAAGGGAGGTCGAAATGATGGAATTTGCTTATCCGTGGGTACTGTTGCTGCTGCTTCTGGTGCCGCTGCTTTTCGCGTATGAGCTGTTCTGGAAGAAACGGCCGTCGCTGGTGGTGTCCACCGTGCGCCCGTTCGGCGCGGTGGTCGCGAAGCACCGCCCGACTTTCCGACTGGTCGCGATGATGCTGGGGCTGGCGGTGCTGATCGTGGCGCTGGCGAGGCCGCGTTACGGCGATGAAAAGGTGCTGATCCGTTCGCAGGGCATCGATATCGTGCTGGCGCTGGATATGTCCGGCAGCATGGAGGCCTACGATGTGCCGCGCAACATCAACGATGCGCGCACTTTGATCGCCGCGGTGAAAAACAAAGAGGTCGAGAACCGGATCGAGGTTGCGAAAAAGGAGATCCGCCGCTTTATCGAGCAGCGGCCGAACGACCGGATCGGGCTGATCGGTTTCGCGGACCAGGCCTACAGCTTCGCGCCGCCGACGCTGGACCACGCGTGGCTGCTGGCTCATCTGGAGCAGTTGGAGCCGGGCATGATCGGCCAGCAGACCGGCATCGCCGCTCCGCTGGCGTCGGGAGTGAACCGCCTGAAAAAGTCCGACGCGCCCCGCCGGGTGCTGGTGCTCTTCACGGACGGCCGGAACAATGTGGACAACCGGCTCACGCCCGAGCAGGCTGCAGCGCTCGGCAAGGAGTTCGACGTGGTGATTCACACGGTCGGAATCGGCAGCCGGAACGCATTCGTGCTGGTCACCGATCCGTTCGGGCGGCAGCAGTTTCAGGGGATCGAGGATGAGTTCGACGAGAAGCTGCTCCGCTCGCTGGCCGAGATCACCGGCGGCACCTACTTCCACGCCGCCGACGCCGACGGCATGAAGCAGGTGATGGACGAGATCAACCAGCTGGAAAAGACGACGATCGAACAGCCGAAATACATCGAATTCCGGGAGTACGGTCCGACGCTGGCGCTGCTGGCGCTGGCGCTGCTGATGCTGGGCTTCATCGCCGAATGCACGTGGAATCTGCGGCTGCCGTAGTCCGGGGAGCCGCGTATGCAAGGTCTGCATCCCGTCAGGGGATGCAGGCCCGTTTTTCGTGAAGAACGGAACAAGAGATTTTTTAGAGTCAAAAGGGGGGAGGGAATGGAGGAACGGCTCGCGGTCCGGCTGCGGCGGCAACTGGTCTGGTGGATCATTCTGACGGTGCTTTTCTGGGGCTTCTGGTTTTTGCTGCCGATCTGGACTTACCGGCTGGCGCGTGCGACCGGCTCCGGAGAGGGGGCGGCGATCGCGTATGCGGTATTCTCGCTGCTTTTCCCGGTCAATTTGATCCTGTGGGGAGTCCTGTTCGTGCGGGCCGGAGACCGGGAACGTAAACCCTCCCCGGAGTCGCCGGACGGCGTGTGGAAGGCGGTCGCGGCGGTCTGCATGATCGGGTGCTTCGGCATATTGGTGATTGCCGGTGGAACGGTCGCCGGGACGCTGCTGTTCCGCGAAGAGCTCGCCGACGGCTTCCGGAGCCTTGCGCTGCGCAATCGGGTCCGATTGGCGGAACGGGGTGGGGCGGAGCGGTGTTACAAGCTCGGCATCAATTATTTATATGGAGAGTACCCCTGCCCGGAAGATCATGATGAGGCGCTGCGTTGGTTCCGGAAAGCGGCGGCGGAGGGGGATGCGGCGGCTGAGTATATGGTCGGTGAGTGCCACTATTACGGCCACGGGACCGATGAGGATATTTCGGAAGCGTTGAACTGGTATCGGAAGGCGGCGGAGCATGGTTATGTCTACGGGCAGCTGGATGTGGCGGATATTCTCAGCAACGGCGACGACGGCGTGAAAGCCGATCCGGCAGAAGCGTTCTTCTGGTACGGCAAGGCGGCGGAGCAGAAGAATCCGCGCGCGACGGCCCGGCTCGGAATCTGTTACGAGGAGGGCGAAGGCGTAAAGGCCGACCCGGCGAAGGCGCTTAAATATTACCGGAAGGCGGCGGAGTTGGAGAGTCCGCTCGGGTGCTACCGGCTTGCCCTGGCCCATGCGGAGGGGACCGGTACGGAGGTTTCTTCCGCCGAGGCGGTCCGCTGGATGGAACGGGCGGTCAACCTGAACTATTCCCGTGCGATCAATACGTTGGGGATCTGGTACCGGCAGGGGCGCCATGTGCCGCATGATCCGGTTCGCGCCTTCGAGCTTTTCGGGCAGGCGGCGGAAGCCGGATTCAGCTTCGGGAAAATCAATCTGGCCTTGTGTTATCTGCATGGCCGAGGGACGGAGCAGGACCAAGAAAAAGGGGTGAAAATTCTGCGGAAGCTGGATCGGGACGGAAATACGGCCGGCACCGCGCTGCTGGCGGATTGTTACCAGTGGGGATGGGGCATTCCGGAACCCGACCTCGCCGGAGCGTTGAAACTTTACCGCAGAGCCGCCGAACAGGAGGACGCTACCGCCCTCTATCAGCTTGCGATTCTCTACCGCGACGGGATCGGGGTGGAGCCGGACCCGGCGCTGGCGCGCTCCTATCTGAAACGGGCCGCCGAGGCCGGAGATGATGACGCCGATGAACTGCTCGACATGGTGAACCGGATCGCCGTCACGCCTTGAACCACTTGGGAACTCCGCGGTTCCGCAGCCGGCGGACCAGCCGCTCCCGCCGGGCGAAAAGCGTTTCGCGGGTGCCGGTGAGCGACGGATCGCGGTAACATACTCCGGCAGTGGAGCGGCAGATGATGCCGCGCTCCTTTTCCGGCAGCGGCACCGGCAGCAGCGCCGGATCGAAGGCGGCGACCGTGCCGCCGCGCTTCCGCCCGAACGGGACCGATTCGCCGACCTGCAGACCGCTCCGCAGCAGCGCCCCCCGGAACGGGAATGCGCTGCAATAACTGGTCAGCACTCCGCCGGGCGCAAGGCGGCGGGCCAGCTCGCGCACGAAATCGTAACTCCACAGTTCCGGGTTGCAGTCGGGGGAAAAGCCGTCCTGAAAGATCACGTCGAACGGGCCATCGAGCTGTCGCACGCTCTGCCGGGCGTCGCCGGTCAGCAGCGTGACCCGGATTCCGTTTTCGGCATAATATCCATCGCGGCGCAGCGCCCCGATCAGCCGCGCCTCCACGGAGCCGGCCGCATAGAGTTTCGCACTTGCCTCCAGCACCCGCGGATCCAATTCCAGCGTGAGGATTTCAAGCTCGCCGCGACTCTCCTGCGCGCAGCGCACCGCCGCCGCCGCATTGGCGCCGAGGCCGAAACCGACGTCCAGCAGCCGGACCGGGCCGCGCTTCAGCCGTTCCGCCAGCGCGGCGGGTTCCACAAATTTGCGGAGCGATTCGGTGGCGGCCCCGGCCAGCGAATGAAAGTGCTGCCGGAAGCCGGGGTGGTAGAGCGTCGGCGAGCCGTCGGCGGTGGCGACGCCGGTGAACATCCCGCCGCCGCCGGAGTTGAACTTCTCCCGGAAGAGTTCGAGGAACTGCCCCTTGCTCATCCACCAGCGCGGCGCGAGAATCGTTTCCGGGTCAGCTTCGGCGATCAGGCGCATCACCAGCCAGTCGTCGGGAAGCCGGTGCAGGAATTCCGCCGCCTGTTCCATATACTCGTATTCGTTGAGCGGCTGCGGTTTGACCGGGAATTCCGGCGACGCGAGCGGCGTTTTCTTCAACGTCAATAGTTGATGCAGCTTTACCGCCCGGAACGGCAGCGCCGCGATCCGTTCGGCGGTTCGGAAGAAATCTTCGGCGTTCTCCCCCGGCAGCCCCGCGATCACGTGGCAGGCGGCATTGATGCCGCGTTCCGCCAGCTGGTTGGCCGCTTTCTCCGTCGCGGCGAAGTCGTGCCCGCGCCGGATCAGCTCCAGCGTCCGGTCATGGCTGCTCTGCACGCCGAGTTCGATCCACAGTTCATACTCCCGGGCCAGTTCGGAAAGCAGATCGAGCACCGGTTCCGGCAGCGCATCGGGGCGGGTGCCGATGATCACCACCTTGAAATCGGCGGCGGCGAGCGCCTCGCGGTAGAGTCTCCGCAGCTTCTCCGCCGGAGCGAAGGTGGAAGTGAACGCCTGGAAATAGGCGATGTAAGGCGGTTCGGCCCCGTAACGGCAGCGGGCGAATTCGACTCCGGCCGCGACCTGTCCCGCCAGATCGAGGTGACGGGAGAGATGGCGCGCCCGGCTGCCGTCCTCCGCGCAGAATGCGCACCCCGCTCCGAAACCGCCCTCCCGGTTCGGGCACCCCAGCGCGAGGTCGAGCGGAATCCGGTAGAGCTTCCGTCCGTATCGTTTTGCAAGGTAATCGCTGAAAAAATTCAACTCTTTCATTTGACTCTCTCTCTTTCGCGGTTAATGTAATGGAAAGTATTCCGTTTGCAACCCTGAGGAGGATTTTTTATGATGAAAACAGCAATCATCGGTTCCGGCGTGGCCGCATTGGAGGCCGCCATACAGATCAAAGCCCTGAAACCGGAATCGGAAGTCGTGATGTATTCGCGCGAGAAGGTACGCCCCTACCGCCGTCCCGCCCTCTCCGGCATGATCGCCGAACCGATGAATGAAGCGCAGTTTTACATCAAACCCGAAACCTTCTATCAGGACAAGGGAATCCGGCTTGAGCTCGACCACACCGTGACCGCGATTCAACCGTCGGAGAAATTCCTGACCTTCGCCGACGGCACGGCTGCCGCTTTCGACAAGCTGCTGATCGCGACCGGCAGCCGCTGCTTTCTGCCGCCGGTGCCGGGGATCGAAGGGGAAAATGTGCTGTCGCTGCGGGAGTTCGCCGATTTCGAGCGGATCGAAAAACGCCTTGAGGCGGGCGTCCGCAAAATCGTGGTGATCGGCGGCGGATTGCTCGGCCTCGAACTGGCCGAAAGCCTGCTTGAACGCGGCTGCGAGGTCGTCGTCGCTGAAGGCTGTCCGGCGCTGCTGCCGCGCAACCTCGACGCCGAAGCCGCCGCGATCGTGGAAAAGAAACTGGCGGAAGTTCCGAATCTGACCCTCAGATTCGGGGTCAAAGTCCAGGCGGTCGAGCCGGACGGCGTAGTGCTGGAATCCGGGAAAATCCCGGCGGAACTGGTGATGGTTTCCGCCGGCGCCCGCGCCAATACCGCCCTTGCGGCCGCCGCCGGAATCCGCTGCAACCGGGGAATCGCGGTCGACGACATGATGCGTACTTCCGCCCCGGACATCTTCGCCGCCGGCGACTGCGCCGAAGTGGACGGCGTCTGCTACGGATTGTTCAATGCCGCTAAAATGATGGGACAGGCCGCCGGCAGGAACATCGCCGGCGAAGAAGCCCGTTTCCGCCCCGAATCCTATCCGGCCCGGCTTGCGGTGTTCGGCCTGAAACTCTTTTCGGCAGGATGTTTCGATACTCCGCAAGCCGAAACCAGTTACGATCCTGAAACCGGCAATTTCCGCAAACTCTTCCGCGACGATTCCGGCCGTCTGGCCGGCTGCATCCTGATGGGAGACCTGCGCGAATCCCTGAAACTTCAGGCCGAGATCGATTCCTCCCGGTAAAATCCCTATTGTTCGGCGAGACGGCGGTGGAGGGTGCGGCGGCTGATGCCGAGCAGTTTGGCGGCCTGCGTGCGGTTGCCGTTGCACTCGGCGAGGGCTTTTTCGATCAGCTTGCGTTCGGAATTTTCAAAGGTTTCTATTTCCGGTTCGGGAGCGGTGGCGGCAGAACCGGGCGGAACCGGATTTTCATGGTTGCGGACCGCTTCGGGAATGTCGGATTTGCGCAGGATTTTTTCCCGGGCCAGCACGACCATGCACTCGATGCAGTTGCGCAGTTCGCGGATATTGCCGGGCCACGGATAGGCGACCAGTTCGGCGAGGGCGTCCGGGGCGATGCCGGTCACGTCGCGTTCGTTTTCGCGGGCGAATTCGGCGATGAAGCTATGGATCAGGCCGGGAATGTCGCTTTTGCGGTCGCGCAGCGGCGGCAGTTCGAGGTTGACCACGCTCAGGCGGTAAAAGAGGTCTTCGCGGAAAGTCCCCTCGCTGACCATTTTGCGCAGGTCGCGGTTGGTGGCGGCGACGAGACGGACGTCGACCTTGATGGTTTCGGTGCCGCCGACCCGTTCGAAGGAACGGGTTTCCAGCACGCGCAGCAGCTTGACCTGGGTAGCAGGATCGATTTCACCGATTTCGTCGAGGAACAGCGTGCCGTGGTCGGCGACCTCGAACCGCCCCTTGTGGCGTTCGGCGGCGCCGGTGAACGCTCCTTTTTCGTAACCGAAGAGTTCGCTTTCAAGCAGCGTCGCGGTCAGCGCGGCGCAGTGGACCGGCACGAAATAGCCGGTGCGGCCGCTCCAGTCGTGGATCATCCGGGCGAACACCTCCTTGCCGGTGCCGCTTTCGCCGGTCAGCAGCACGGTCGACCGGGTCGGGGCGACGGTTTTGACCAGAGACATCACTTTGGTCATCGGGTTGGCGGGATCGTCGGTCGGAAGCACGATCCCGGGAGGCGGCGCGGCCACGGCGGGAGCGGTCGCCGCAACGGTGGCTTCGGCCTGGGCCGCCTTGTCCTCGGCCGCCTTGCGCCGGGCGGCCAGCGCGGCGTCGATCACGGCTTCGAGCTTGTCCAGCTTGACCGGCTTGGCGACGAAATCGAATGCGCCTTTCTTGACGGCGGCGACGGCGTCGCCGATGGAACCGTAAGCGGTCAGGAGGATGCAGGCGGGCCGGTTCGCCTTGCTGGCGGTCGCCTCCAATACGCTCATGCCGTCGGCCTTCGGCATACGCAGATCGGTCAGCACCAGGTCGAAATCTTCGTGTTTCAGCAACTCGATCGCTTCGCCGCCGTCGGCGGCGGTGGCGACATTGAACCGGAGCCGCAGATAGCGCGCCATCGCTTCGCGGGTGTTGTGCTCGTCGTCGACAATCAGAATTCTTGCACTGTCTTTCATGTGTTACTCCCCGTTTGACGGCGCGCTCCTCATTCGCGCCGGAACCCTCACTTCAACTCGTCGCCGGTGTCGGGATCGACCAGCTTGAACTCCTCGGAGTGCAGCATCGGATCCGCCCGGAAACTCAGGTCGTGCTTGTATTTTTCTTCCAGCTCGCGCAGCAGCAGCGCGTCTTCGTTGCGCAGCCGCTGCAGGATGTCCGGGTGCATGATCACCCGCACCGGGCGGTTGCGGTAACGGCTTTCGCGCAGTACGGTATTGAGGCGGCGCTGGATTTCGACGCTCATCGAAACTACCGATTTCACGCGGCCGGAGCCGTGGCAGTAGGGACAGGGCATGAATACCTGATCCTTGATGCTCTCGTGCTCGCGCTGGCGGGTCATCTCCATCAGGCCGAGGCGGCTGAGCGGCAGCACCTTGGTTTTGGCGCGGTCGTCCTTGACCAGCCGCTTCATGGTACGGTACACTTCCTCGCGGTCGCGGGCGCTGCGCATGTCGATGAAGTCGAGCACGACAAGACCGCCGATGTTGCGCAGCCGGAGCTGGCGGGCGATCTCCTCGGCGGCTTCGAGGTTGGTTTTCAGGATGAATTCCGGCTGGTCGGCGCCTTTGCGCCCCCGCCCGGAGTTTACGTCGATCGCGATCAGCGCTTCGGTTTCGTCGACCACGATCGCGCCGCCGCCGGGCAGCCGGACTTCGCGCTGGAACACTTCGCGCAGCTGGTCGTTGATCCGGTACGCTTCAAAGACCGGCTTGCCGGAGTTGTACAACGTGACCTTTTCGGCCATCTTGCGGCCTCCGAACCGGTTCAGGGTCTCGATGATCTGGCAACTGGCGTCGGCGTCGTCCACGACGATCCCCTGGAACTCCTCGGTCATGAAATCGCGGATGGTGCGCTCGACGAGGTTCGGCTCGGTGTAGAGCAGCGCGGGGGCGTTGCGCGTATCCATTCCCTTTTCGATCTTGCGCCAGTTGTCGAGCAGCAGGTCGAGGTCGCGCTTGAAGAAGGTCGAACGCCGCCCTTCGCCGACGGTGCGGCAGATCAGCCCCATGCCTTCCGGCAGTTCCAGCGCGGCGAGAATTTTGCGCAGCCGGTCGCGCTCCTGTCCGCCTTCGATGCGCGTGGAAAGCCCGATGTGCTCGCTGTATGGCATCAGCACGAGATAACGCCCGGCGATGGAGATGTCGGTGGTGACCCGCGCCCCTTTGGTACTGATCGGGGATTTCACGACCTGCACGAGGATTTCCATGCCCGGTTTGAAGATATTCGGGATATCCGCGACGGTCAGCTTCTTCTTGCGGCGCAGCGCCTCCTGGTTCACCTTGGAGTTGGGTTTGGCCTCCTGCCGTTTCTGGCGTTTGGCCTGGATCGGCTGTTCGTTGCCGGGAACGGCTTTCTCATCGTCGTCATCCGAATCGCGGCGGCCGAGCAGCTCGTCGCAGCCGGGAAGCATTTCGTGATAGTGAAGGAAAGCGTTCTTTTCGGCGCCGATGTCGACGAAGGCCGCCTGCAGCGAGGGTTCGAGGTTGATGATTTTGCCGAGGTAGATGTCGCCGACCTTGGGTTCGTTGCCGTCGCGCTCGATCTGGTACTCTTCGAGCCGCCCGTTGTTCAGGAGCGCGAAACGGCGCTCGAGTTTTTCGCAGTTCAGGATGATCTGCTTGCCTGTTTTGTCCATTGATTTTCCCATACACACATAAATTGTTGAATCTGTGCCGGCGGCGGAACCTGCTCCGTTTCGGGAGGGCCGGTTCCGTTACGGCAGAATTACCGGTTTTTCACCGCGCAGGCCGTTCAGGAAGGCCACCGCGGACATCGCCCGCCGTCCCGGCGGGGCAAGTTCGACCACTTCGATGGCGCCGGAGCCGCAGGCGATGATCAGCGCGTATTTGTCCGCCTGCAGCACGGAGCCGGGAGTTCCGCCGAGGTCGCGGCGGCAGATCACCCGGGTCAGGGTGATTGTGCTTTCGCCGCGCGTGGTCAGCATCGTGCAGAAGGCGCCGGGCCACGGATAGTAGGCGCGCACCATCGCTTCGATGTCGTAGGAACTCTTGGTCCAGTTGATTTTCCCGTCCGCCTTTTTGATCTTGGTGCAGACGGTCGCCTCGGTATCGTCCTGCGGCACGGGCTGGAGGTCGCCGGAGGCGATGGCCCAGAGCGTGCCGGGGGCGACCTTGGCCGCGATCAGCCCGAGTTTCACCTCAAGCGCGTCGCAATATTCCCGGTGGTCCAGCGGAACCCGGAGCGAGGAGTAGACGCCGCCGGTATCCAGACCGCGCTCCATCGCCATGAAGCAGACGCCGGTTTCGGCGTCGCGGTTCAGGATGCACTGAGTGACCGGCGAAGCACCGCGGTAACGCGGCAGCAAAGAGGCGTGGATGTTCACGCAGGCCACCCGGGGCAGCGCCAGCAGTTCCGCGCGCAGGATCTGGCCGAAAGAGACCACCAGCACGATCGCCGGGTTTCTGGCACGCAGAGAAGCGAGGAAGGCCGGATCGTTCACGTTGGGAACCTTGTCCGGGTTGAGGCCCAGCTCCTGCGCTGCCGCGCCCACCGGGGTCGGGGTGGGCTTGCGGTTCCGCCCCGCCGGGCGGTCGAGCTGGGTGCCGACGCCGACGAGCCGCAGCTCGGGGGCGGCGGCGACGGCTTTCAGGATCGGGACCGCGATCGGCCCGGATCCGAGAAAATAAATTTCCGGCTGATTCGTCATCTTCTCTTTGCAAAAGTTGATTTTTCGTGTAATTATAAATATAAAGCATCTTTGCGGAAAAAACGAGCAGATTATGTTAAAAACCACGAAATTTGCGATAATGTTGGGGGGGAATCAGGGAAATTCCCCGGAAATTTTCCGGAATGCCGTTGAAAAGCTGGCGGCGGCGGGGGTTGTGCGCCCGGTTCAGAGCCGCCTTTTCCGGACGGCGGCGGTGGACTGCGTGCCGGGAACGCCGGATTTCTGCAATGCCGCGCTGATCGGGGAGTGGGCGGGGAGCGCGGAAGAACTGCTGGCGGTCTGCCAGCGCCTGGAGCGGGAAGCGGGGCGGCCGGAGAAGCATTCGAGCCGGGAATCCCGCCCGCTGGACCTCGACCTGATCCTGTTCGGCGACGAGCGGCGGGAGACGGCGTTTCTGCGGTTGCCGCACCCGCGGGCGCAGGAGCGGGGATTCGTGTTGATGCCGCTGGCGGAGGTCGCGGGCAAGTGGAGATTTCCGGATTCCGGGCGGACGGTCCGGGAATGTTTGGAGAATTTGCCGCCGGAAAAGTTGAATTAGTCCGGGAAACGCTATATATTACAGCATAATTACGTTTCAGTCGATCCGAAATTCGAATTTAACGAGTCGGGGTATCTGCGTTATGGGAAATGAAGACGAAATGGGATTTTCAATGGTCTGGATTTGGGTGGTTGCCGGGTTGACCTGGGTGATCGTGATGATGGGGATCGCGCAGTTGTCGCGTTTTTATTCGAAATTTCAGGAAGGCCGGCGCGAACTTGACGCGAATCTGCTGAATATGGCCGGGCAGTTCAAGAAGATGCAGTCGACGTTGACGGAACTGCTGGCGGAGCAGCGCCGCATCACCCGCCTCACGCTGGAACAGCTTGACCTGAAGCGCGCGGAAATGACCGGTGACTTCGAAATCGTGGAAGAACCGATTCCGCCGGCTCCGCCTTCAGCCGGGCCGACCGAGCCGGCAGTGGAGCCGCCGCCGCCGATGCCGGACAAGCGCCCGCCGTCGAAATTCCCGGAGATCAAATTCCCGGATGCGAAATAGTTTTTTTGATGATTTCGGGGCAATGCCGCTTGTAAAGATTTGAAAAACGTTTAGGTTAAAAACAGTACGGAAATCAATCATTTATCAACCAGTTCAATCAGAGGCCATATTCATGAAAAAAGTTTTGCTGACGCTCGGTCTTGCGATTTTGTTGTTCACCGGCAGTGCCGCGATGGCGGCTCCGGCCGCCTACCGTTCCAGCCCGGAGGTGAATATCGGCGAGAAGCTGGCGCTTTACATCCCGAACCGGCTGATCGATGCGCTTGACCTCTTTTCCGTGAATCTCGGCGTCGGTCCGATCGTCGAAATTCAGATGATGGGGACGCGTGCGGTATGGGGCGGCGCCGGTATCGGCATGGCGTGGAAGGCTTACAAGGGCTATAACCGCCAGTACGGCTTCGGGACGGAGCAGGGCTGGTACTGGTCGTTCGTGGTGGTCAGCGGCGAAGAGTACGGCGTGGTCAACAACACCTCGCTGGTGAAGAAGTATTTCGAACACCGGGAAGGTTTCCCGACCCCGGACCGCTGGCCCTACAATTATTTCGACGGCGCGCGCGACTACTGGCAGATCGGCGGTTCGCTGGGCTGTCTTGTGACCGGCGATCTCTATATTCACCCGGTGGAATGGTTTGATTTCGCGCTGGGCTTTTTGCTGATCGACGTCAAGGGGGACGATCTGACGTTTGATGATTTCCGGTAACGGCGGAAGACAGTGAGGATGCGTGACGGGTGTTTCCGGGGCAGAGATGCCGGGGAGATGCCCGTTTTGCTTTTGAAAATATGAGTGATTTTGTCTGTGTGCGCTGCGGAAACTGCTGCCGCTGGAGCGGCTGCGTGAAGGTGACCGATGCGGAGATCGATGCGATCGCGGCGTTTCTGTGGATGCCGCCGGAGGCGTTTCTGGAACGGTGGACGGAGCTGATGCCGGACCGGCAGGGGCTGACGCTGATTGAGAAGGCGGACGGCAGCTGTGTATTTCTGGAGGAGGGGGAACCGGCGGGGTGCCGGATTGACCCGGTGAAGCCGGAACAGTGCAGGCGGTTCCCGGAGAGGTGGAATTTCCCGGGCTGGGAGAAAGAGTGCGGAGCAAAACTCTCCCGAAAATAAAAAACATAAAAGAACAGCCGCTTCAGCGGCGTCGCCACCGGCAGCTTGCCGGGCGCAGTCCAGCGCGCGAACAGCGCTGGTCGAAAGCGGAGGGAGCGCGCGCTTCTCAAACAGCGAAGCAATTTTGAGACGCGGTTCAAAGCGCGGAGCCGTTGCGAGGGTCGGCGGCAACAGATGGTAATTGCAGACGCGGCCATGCGGGAGCGCTTGATGACGCGAAGCGTCTTTGGAGTGCGGAGATTCATCTCCGCTGTCAAGTCGCACCCGGCCTTTACCGTGCCGGTTGTTTGATTTCGTGTGCGGTAAAAGTCATGTCCGACTGGAAAGCGGAACTGAAGCTTATCCGGCAAAGCCGGACAAGCCCTGCGGGTTCCGCACTCCAAGGTGGCCGGGCGATATTCTGGTGTGATGCTCGAGAGTAAGGAAAAACAGGCGGGCCGATTGAGCTTTGCTGAGGTTTTCGGTGGCCGTAAAGGTGATGGTGGCGGCAACGCGCTTACTGCCTGAAATAAAATGCGCGTTGCTTATTTTTATTTCAGGCAAGCGCTTTTGCGCGAGAGGTACTGTTGCGGTTGCGGTCCGCATTCGCGGACCTTACATTTCGTCTGCTTCTGAGCTGCGCCTGCGCAGCTCGACAGCAGCCGACCAGCGTTCCGCCGCTGGACCGCGTCCGGCAAGCTGCCGGTGGCGACGCCGCTGAAGCGGCTATTCTTTATTTATTATTTTTTGGGAGATTTTTTATGAGCAAATATGGTACTGTGATCGTTCTCTCCGGCCCCAGCGGCGTCGGTAAATCCACCCTCGTCAGTCGTGTCCGCGCCGCCATGCCCGGCCTCGAATTTTCCATCTCCTGCACCACCCGCAATCCCCGCGTCGGCGAACAGCACGGCGTTCACTACTATTTTCTCTCCCGTGAAGAGTTTGAGCGCCGCATCGGCAATGATGAATTCATTGAGCATGCCCAGGTGTTTGCGAACCGGTACGGCACCCTGAAATCCGAAGTGCTCGAACGCATCCGGCGCGGCAGATCCGTCGTGCTGGATATCGACGTTCAGGGAGCGATGAAAATCCGCGAGGCCGCCGCCCGCGATCCCGAGCTTGCCGCTCATACGGTCTGGGTTTTCATCGGCCCCCCGTCGGTTGAAGCGTTGGAAAAACGGCTGAGGGGACGCGCCACCGACTCCGAAGAACAGATCGCGCTGCGGCTCGGCACCGCGAAGCACGAGCTTTCGTTCTGGAAGAAGTATGACTATCTGGTGATCAACGATGACCTTGATATTGCCGCTGCGGAAATGACCGGGCTGTTCCGCTCGTTTGAGCTGCGGACGGCCAACCAGCCGGAGGAACTGTTTTCATGAGTGAAGAAAGAGTGATCGCGCTCGGCGTGACCGGCGGAATCGCGGCTTATAAGGCCGCCGAGCTGTGCAGCAGACTGGTCAAGGCGGGATTCGAGGTGCAGGTGCTGATGACGGAAAACGCGGAGAAATTCGTGACGCCGTTGACGTTCCGGACGCTTTCGCGGCGGCCGGTGGTGCGGTCGTTGTGGGAGGTGCCGGACTGGCGGCCGGAGCATGTGGCGCTGGCGAATGAGGCGGAGCTGCTGGTGGTGGCTCCGGCGACGGCGAACTTCATTGCGAAACTGGCGCACGGGATTGCAGACGACGCGCTGACGACGTTTGCGGCGACGTTCAACGGACGGGTGGTTCTGGCACCGGCGATGAATCCGGAGATGTGGCGGCACGCGGCCTGCGCGGATAATGTGGAACTGCTGAAAAAGCGGGGAGTGGAGTTTGTCGGGCCTGAGTGCGGACACGTGGCGTGCGGGGCAGACGGGCCGGGACGCATGGCGGAACCGGAGAAAATTCTCCAGAAAATAAAAAACTAAAAAAAGAACAGCCGCTTTAGCGGCGCCGCCACCGGCAGCTTGCCGGACGCGGTCCAGCGGCGGAACGCTGGTCGGCTGCTGTCGAGCTGCGCAGGCGCAGCTCAGAAGCAGACGAAATGTAAGGTCGGCGAATGCCGACCGCAATGCGGCAGTACCGCCCGGCGGAGCGCGCGTTTCTCAAAAAAGCGAAGCGATTTTGAGAAACGGTTCAGAGCGCGGAGCCGCTGCGAGGGTCGGCGACAGCGGATGGTAATTGCAGACGCGGCCCTGCAGGAGCGTGAGCTTCCGGTGATGACAACATACAAAAGAACAGCCGCATAGGTTCAGAGCGCGGAGCCGCTGCGAGGGTCGGCGACAGCGGATGGTAATTGCAGACGCGGCCCTGCAGGAGCGTGAGCTTCCGGTGATGACAACATACAAAAGAACAGCCGCATAGGTTCAGAGCGCGGAGCCGCTGCGAGGGTCGGCGACAGCGGATGGTAATTGCAGGCGCGGCCCTGCAGGAGCGTGAGCTTCCGGCGGCGACATGAAAACAGCAATGCCGCCATCGAAAACCGCAAACAAACTTCGCAGTTTTGCCTGTTTCCCATTTTCTCAGAACAAGGAGCACAGCCATGAAAAAAGTAAAGATCACGGTACTCAAAACGACACTGGACAAGGAACTGGCCGCGGAGTATGGCGCGGAGGGATTGAAAGCCTGCCCGATGCTGAAGGCCGGGCAGGTCTTTTATGCGGACTACGCCAAACCGGAAGGGTTCTGCGATGAGGCGTGGAAGGCAATCTACCAGTATGCGTTCGCCTTGGCGCACGGCGCCGGAAACGGACTCTTTTACTACGGAGACTGGATCAGGAAGCCCGGTGTGGCGATCTGCAGCTGCAACGACGGCTTGCGCCCGGTGATTTTCAAGCTGGAAGCAACCGGCGAAGAGTCGGAGATAGATTATCAGCCGGTTCGGTAAAGCGTAGAAAAGCAAGGGGATTCCGGCGGTTCCGGAGCCTGGCGGCGGCGTGGATGGTTTCGCCGCTGTTTTTTTGGTTTTTGTTTCCGTTTTTTACCTCGCGGCGGCTTGTTAAACCCCTCTTCAAGTGATATATTACGCTATTTTAGGGCTGATTGTGCCCTGATGCGGCGGGGCGTCGCAACTGGATAGCGAACGAATAATTTATATAATGGAACGGGAACGATTGATATGAGCGATTTGGGAACCAGGGATTTTCAGGTAAATATTGAAGATATCATGCATACTGCATATTTGCAGTATTCGCTCAGCGTCAACGTCGGCCGTGCCATCCCGGATGTGCGTGACGGTCTCAAGCCGGTGAACCGCCGCATCCTGTACGCGATGCGCCAGCTCGGGCTCGGCAAATCGCACGCCACCGTCAAGTGCGCCCGCGTCGTCGGCGAAGTGATGGGTAAATACCACCCGCACGGCGATGCCGCGATCTATGATGCGCTGGTTCGTCTCGCGCAGGACTTTTCCATGCGCAATCCGCTGATCGAGGGGCAGGGCAATTTCGGCAACATCGACGGCGATCCCGCCGCGGCGAGCCGGTACACCGAGTGCCGTATGGAGCGCCTCGCGGAAGAGCTGCTGGCCGATATCGAAAAAGATACGGTCAACATGATCCCGAACTTCGACGAATCCGAAACCGAGCCGGAAGTGCTTCCGGCCCGCTATCCGCAACTCCTGGTCAACGGGACCACCGGCATCGGCGTCGGCATGGCGACCAGCATTCCGCCGCATAACCTCGGTGAAGTGATCGACGCGACCATCTGCCTTCTGGACAATCCCAAAGCGACCGTCGACGAGCTGATGGAGTATCTGCCCGGCCCGGACTTCCCGACCGGAGCGATCATCCGCGGCCGCTATTCGATGCGCCAGTTCTACCAGACCGGCCACGGCAGCATCAAAATCCGCGCCAAGGCGGACATCATCGAAAAGGACGGCCGCGAACAGATCATCGTCTCCGAAATCCCGTACGCAATCTGCAAGGAACAACTGGTCAAGAAGATCGCCGAGCTGGTCAACGACAAGCGCATTACCGGCATTTCCGGGCTGCGCGACGAGTCCAGCAAACGCACCGGCATGCGCATCGTGATCGAAATCAAGCGCGGCGCGATGGGGTCGGTGGTGCTGAACCAGCTTTTCGCGCACACCATGCTCGAAACCACCATCGGCTGCACGATGCTGGTCGTCGACCACAACCGGCCGCGCACGATGAATCTGGTGCAGGTGCTGCAGGCCTATATCGACCACCGCCTCGAAGTGATCGTGCGCCGCACTCTCTTTGAGCTGAAGAAGGCGCAGGCGCGGGCCCACATCTTGGAAGGTTTGATGAAAGCGCTGGCCAACATCAACGACGTGGTGCAGATCATCCGCGAATCCCGCAGCCGTCAGGATGCGGCCGCGAACCTGATCGCCCGTTTTGAATTCACCCAGATTCAGGTTGACGCGATCCTCGATATGCGGCTGCACCAGCTGACCGGACTGGCCATCGAAACGCTGACCGCCGAATACGAGGAACTCAAGAAGCGGATCGAATACCTGACCGCTCTCGCCGCCAGCCGTGAAATGCAGCTCGGCGTGATCAAGGACGAGCTCAAGGAGATCCGCGAAAAGTATGCCGATCCGCGCCGCACCGAAATCACCATCGACGACACCGATCTCAACATCGCCGACCTGATTCCGCGTCACAGCTGCGTGATCACCGTTTCCAACACCGGCTACATCAAGCGTGTGCCCGCCGACACCTACCGCACCCAGCACCGCGGCGGCAAGGGCATTATCGGCATGGAGACCAAGGAGGAGGATCACGTCGAACACCTGTTCAATGCGGACAGTCACGACATCATCTTCTTCTTTACCGACCGCGGCTTCATGTACTGGCTGAACGTCTACGAGATTCCGGAAGGTTCGCGCACCGGCAAGGGCCGCGCGATCACCAATATGATCAAGGTCGAACCCGGCGAGAAGATCTGCGCGATGCTGACAGTCCGCCAGGAGGAGTTCGACGATCCGAATAAGTATATCGTGATGGCTTCGCGCCGCGGCTTCATCAAGAAGTCTGAGCTGGCGCTCTTCAAGAACCTGCGCCGCGTCGGACTGCGCGCGCTGGTGATCGAGGAGGATGACGACCTGATCGGCGCCGGCATCAGCGAAAACGGCAATGAAATCCTGTTGTCGACCAAGTTCGGCATGGCCTGTCTGTTCGATCAGGACGACGACCAGATCCGGCCGATGGGCCGTACCGCCCGCGGCGTGACCGGCATGCGCTTCAAGATCGAAGGCGACAGCGTGGTCAGCCTTGAAATCATCCGCGAGCATCTCTATGAGGAGCCCGCCGAGGATGAGGAAGGCGAGGAGGTCGAAGTCGAGGTCGATGTGGATGAGGAGATGCCGGTGGTCGGCTCCGGCCCCGAAGTGCTGGTCGTCACCGACGGCGGCATGGGCAAGCGCTCCTACGTCAGCACCTACCGCAAAACCAAGCGCGGCGCCAAGGGTGTGGTCAACATCAAGCTGCGCGAAGGCGAAACCGTGCTCAGCGTGGTGCAGATCACCGAAGAGGATGAAATTCTGCTGACCACCGAACGCGGCCAGCTGGTCCGGATTCCGGCGCACGAAATCCGCCGGGTTGGCCGCGCCAGTTACGGCGTGCGAATCATGAACCTCAATTCCGGCGACCGGATCACCGGCGTCGCGAAGCTGGTCGAGGTCGACGTTCCGAAGAGCCCGGCGACGGAGGAAGGGGGCGCGGAAAGTTCCGAAACTCCGGCGGAAGTTCCTGTCGCCGAGACTCCGGCGACGGAACCGGCGGAAGACGGCGCGAATCCCCCGGCCGGAGAATAAACGGTAATACGGGGCCTTCGCGGCCCCGGAAAGTGTGATGCCAAGTGTTCGAGCTGGAAACATATCTGGCCGGGGTTCACCGGCCGCTGGTGATGGGCATTGTCAACGCGACGGGCGACTCCTTCAGCGAGGGAAGCGCTTCGTCGCCGGAGACCGCGCTCGATCGTGCTCTGCGGCTGCTGGACGAGGGGGCCGATCTGCTCGACATCGGCGGCGAATCCACCCGCCCCGGTTCGGCGGTGATTCCGCCGGCGGAGGAGATCGGCCGCGTCGTGCCGCTGGTCCGGGAGTTGCGCAGGGTGCGGCCGTCGGCGGTGCTCAGCATCGACACCCGCAAAAGCGAAGTCGCCGCCGCCGCGCTGGAATACCGCGTTGAAATCATCAATGACGTTGCGATGCTCCGCTATGATCCGCGTTTGGCGGAGGTGACCGCGGCGGGCGGGGCGGCGCTGGTGTTGAGCCATTCGCGCGGGACCCCGCAGACGATGCGCGACCCGGTGTGGTGCGATTACGGGGATGATGTGGCCGGTTCTGTCGTGGCTGAGCTGAAAGAGGCGGCACGGGTTGCGATTGCCGCAGGAGTCCCGGAGAATAATCTGCTCTACGACCCCGGTTTCGGCTTCGCGAAGCGGCCGGAGCAGGATTGGGAGCTGTTGAAACGGGTGGATGAGCTGCATGAGCTCGGGCCGGTGCTCGCCGGGCTTTCGCGCAAGTCGATGCTCGGCTGGCTGCTCGGCCAGCCGGACCCGGCGGAACGGCTGGCGGGCACGGTCGCGGCGTCGCTGTTCCTGGCTGACCGGAGCGTCGAGATCATCCGCGTTCACGATGTGCGGCAGGTCTGCGATGCGCTTAAAGTGAGGGAGAAACTGCTCTCATGAACGGGTTTGAGATTCCGCTGGCCACGATCTGGAGCATCGCCAGGATGCTGCTGGAGATTCTGATCATCACTTTTGTGATCTATAAAACATTGTATTATCTGCGCAGCGCGCGCGGCTCCTATGTGCTGGCGGGAATCATTATCCTGCTGGGAGTGATGAGCCTGTTGTCGCGCCAGCTTCACCTTGAAGTGATCACGTTCCTGCTGAACTGGATCCTGACCTGGCTGCCGATCGGGCTTTTCATCATCTTCCAGCCGGAGATCCGGCGCGCGTTCGCGCAGCTGGGCAGCTTTGCGATCTGGAAGGGAAAGCGGCGGCGCGAGGTGATCGGCGAACTGGTCGCCGCGACCGGCAACATGGCGCGCCGCAAGTGCGGCGCACTGATCGTGGTCGAGCGCCGCATCGGGATGCAGACCCTGATCGACGATTCGGTGAAGCTGGACATCAAGGTCAATGCGATGGTGCTTGAATCGATCTTCTTTCCGAATTCTCCGCTGCACGACGGTGCGGTGATCATCCGCGACGACCGGATCGTGGCGGCGCGGGCGATCCTGCCTCTGACCCGGGTGGAGAATATTTCACGGCGGCTGGGCACCCGCCACCGTGCGGCGCTGGGCATTTCGGAGGATACCGATGCGGTCACGATCGTGGTTTCCGAGGAGACCGGCACGATCAGCATCGCCTGTCGCGGCGTTCTGCACCGTGACCTGGCGATCAGCGAGCTGGAGAGCTATCTGGAAAAGCTGATCATCCAGGAGCAGGACGACGCCGATCTCGCCGAGACCGTGCAGATGCTCGAAGAACAGTCCGAACGGCAAAGCGGGGAGCATTTGTAATATGGCGGGAGTCTTCCGAAAAGTTTATTCTTTCATCCGCAAGGACTTCTGGCGGAAAATGATCGCGTTGTTCTTCGCATTGATGATTTATGCGGTGGTACAGGACCTGCAGCAGGATGGGCGCACGGTCACCGATGTCCCGGTCGAGGTGGTGCTGCCGCCCGAACTGGTCAGTATCGGCGCGCCGGAATTCCGGGTGACGGTGCGGGCGAAAGGGCCGTCGCGGGGGCTTGCGCAGATCAATCCGAACGACCTGCGGGCGCGGGTACGGGTGCGCTATCAGGATTTCATCGCCGGCCAGCCGTGCAAGGTGCGGCTGACGCCGGATGATTTCCGCTCCTTCAACGGCGTCCGGGTCACGGAGATTCCTTCTTCGGAGAGTACGCTGGTGCTGAACCTGCAGCGCCGGGTGACCCGCAACGTGCGGATTCAGCCGAAATTCGATAAGACCAGGAGTCTGTCGCGCGACTACGAGCGCCGCGAAGTCCGCTGTATTCCCGCCGAAGTTCAGGTGACCGGCCCGGAGCAGATCCTGCGCTCCTTGAAAGAGGTCTCCACGCAGCCGATTCTGCTGGACGAATCCGTGGTCGAATCCTTTGAAACCCGTGTGGAGCTTGAGGCGCCGGAGGGAACTGTGATTTCGCCGGAGAATGTGACCGTGCAGGTCGATATCGCGAAAAATTATATCAGCCGCCGCTTTGAGTCGCTGCCGCTGCTGTTTCTGGCCCAGCCGGGCAGCGAACAGCGCCGGAACTTCGAGCTGGTTGATCCGAATAAGCGCGTGACGGTGACGATCTACGGGCAGCAGAGTTCCACGCTCGCGCTGCAGCCGGAGGAGGTCAAGCCGTACATCGATGTGTCGAAGCTGACCGAACCCGGCATCTATACGGTGTCGATCAGCTGTTACGTCAAGGGCGACCGGCTCGACGTAAAGGATATCGTCCCGGATAAGATCAGAGTCAAAATCACAGACAGAAAATAAGAAAGCAAAAGGTAACACGAAAGGCGCCGTTCCATGATCATCAAGAAACTCAATGGATTGTTCCACAAACACAGCCGCTGGCTTTTCGGCGGGTTTACCGTCGTGATCATCGTTTCCTTCCTGGGGTTCCTGACACCGGGGCAGTTCGGCTGCGATTTCTCCGATCCGGAGTCGCACGAGTTCGGCGTGGCGTTCGGCAAGCCGGTGACCTACCGGGATTTGCGGGAGATGGGACGCAACGTCCAGATCATCAACCATGTGATGTCCGGCGTCTCGAACCGCGAGATTGACGTGCAGAATCTGTTCGGTCCGTACTGCCTCCTGCAGGCGGCGGAGCGCATGGGAATCGTCGCCAGCGACAAGGAGGTCGCGGAGATGCTCCGGCAGATGCCGACGCTTCAGAAGGACGGCAAGTTCAGTATGGAACTCTACAATGAAATGTTGGCGGGGTATCAGAAAGCCGGCATTTCGGCGGAGGAGTTCAACAACGCGATCCGGATGATGGTGATGCTCAACAAGCTGGATCGTGAAATCGCCGCCGGTGTGGTGGTGACTCCGGGGGAGGTGGAGAGCTTCTACCGGCGTCTCTACGGCAAATACCGGATCAAGGGGGCGCTGTTCAATGCGGATACCTTCAAGGATAAAGTGCCCAGGGACGCCAGGAAGATGCAGGAGTTCTTTGAAAAGAACCGCAGCGAATACGTGATCCAGGCCAAGCTGTCCGCTCTGGTCGTGGCGTTCCCGTATGCGGGGTTCAAGGCGGAGGCCGCCAAAGCGGCGACCGCCGCGGAGCTGGAAAAATTCTATAAGGCGAATACTGCTCTTTTCGACGACAAGGATGGAAAGACGCAGGAGTACGCGAAGGTCGCCGGGGAAGTGAAAAAGAAGTTCATCGAAGCGCGGAGCCGCGACCTGGCGACCCGGCGCGCCTATGATTTCGCTTCGGCTGCCTATGAGGCGGTCGGGGAAGCGGAAAACAAAGTCGAGGTTTTCCGGGAGCTGGCGCGCAAGGGCAAGCTCGATATCATCGAAACCGGCCGGTTCGATATCGATGCAACCGTGGTCGGCAAGATCAATTCTCCCGTGCTGATCCGCCAGCTCGGAGCGGCGTTGAATGCGGGTAACCCGGTAACCAACGCGGTTCCCGGCGATGACGCCGCCTATGTCGGTTTCACGCTCGAGCAGATCGCCGCCCGTCCGGCCATGCTGAACGAAGTTGCCAAGCAGCTCAACGACGATTATGTCGCCGCTGAATCGCTCAAGCTGGCCCGCGAAGCGGCGAAGGCGGATCTCGACAGGATCAAGGCGCTGAAGCCCGCGGAGCGCGCCAAGGCGTTTGCGGCGCTGAAGAACTGCAAGGTCGAGGAATTTGAGGCTTCGGTCAGCCAGATGCCTCCGGCGGGATTCGAATATGCGATGCAGGCGGCGGTCCGCCTCCACCCCGGCGAGTTGACCCCGGTGGTCGATACGCCGAATGGCGCGGCGATCGCGGAGCTGCTTGAGCGCATCCCGGCGGATATGAAGGAGTTTGAAGCGAAAAAGGCGCTGTATACCGGCATTTTCCGGCAGCGCAAGGAGCAGATGGCGCGGCTGGCGTTTGAAGAAGAACTCGGTTCCCAGTGTTATTTGCTGGAGCAACAGCAGCCGCAGCAGTAATTCACCATCACGAAACGATTGGAAAGCGGCCGCGGCGGTGCCTGGAGAGCAGCGCCGCGGCGGGCTTTACGGACGACGGAGAAAATGGACAGCAGTAAACGAGAGAAAAACGCCGGTGAGACCGGATTCGCGCTCGGCCGCCATATGACGGTGGAATTCTACGATTGCGACGCGCGCATCCTGGCCGACGCCGGCAAGGTAGAGCAAATTTTTCTGGATGCGGCCCGGGAATCGGGCGCGACGGTGATCGGTTCCAATTTCCATGAGTTTCAGCCGCAGGGGGTCAGCGGGGTGGTGGTGATTTCCGAATCCCACTTCGCGGTCCATGCCTGGCCGGAGCATGATTTCGCGGCGGTGGATTTGTTCACCTGCGGGGACAAGGTGGATTTCGACATCGCGATCAGGGCGATCGCCGGCGGCCTGAAGTCCGGGCAATGGATCATCTCAAGTTTGATGAACCGCGGCATCGTCGGCACCAACGGCGTGGAACGCCGCGTGCCGGTGATCGAAGGCGGAGACGCCCGCTACGAACTTTCGTGGGAGAGCAAATTCGAGCAAAGCCGCGCCCATGCGATCTCCGCCGCGATCGACGTGTACAACTGCGAAGTCCCGCAGTTCGCCTCGCCGGAGTGGCAGCGGGAGTTTGCGCTGCGGTTCGTGTCGCGCCTGTGGCTGACTCCTGTCGGAGAGGTCCGGTGCGATACCGGCAACCCCGGCGTGCCGGCCTTCGAGCAGCAGCTCAAATCCGGCCTGCTGTCGTGGCGGCTCGATCTGGAGCACAAGACCGTCTACATCGATTTGTTCGCCGCCCACTATTTCGACCCGCGCGAGGCCGCGGAATTCGCGATCGGCGAATTCCGCGGCCGGTACTACCGGCTGCAGCCGTTCGTGCGCCAGTAACCGTATTGTCAACCTTTCAACCTTCAGGATTTCACCATGCCCTTTGATCGCGGATCTTTTACGTTCGCCATGTTCGACATTCCGGCGGAGCTGCCGGAGAACCTTCTTGATCTGTTCGCCGCCAAAAAAGCCGGCCCGCTCGACGCGGTGACCGACGAACCCCAGCTCGGCTGGGTGACCGGCCACCACCTGCTGGACACCACCATCAACGAGGAATCCGCGCAGATGGGCGGCAGCTATTACCTGACTTTGCGGCAGGCGGTCCGCAAAATGCCCGCTTCGCTGCTGAACGCGGTGTGCAAGCGCGAGGAACAGGCCTATATGCGGGCCAATGAGTTGGAATATGTTTCCAGCAAGATGAAAAAGCAGATCCGCGAGGAGGCGATCGAGAAGCATATCCAGAAAATGCCCCCGGCGCTCTCCGGGATTCCGATGGTGCTCGAACCGCATGAGCGGCTGCTTTATGTCGGAGCCTCCAGCCGCAGCCAGATCGACCTGTTTCTGGATATGTTCTACCAGACGGTGAAGGTCGAACCGCTGCAGCTCTCCCCCGCACTGCTGCTGGAACGGCTCTGCAATGCGACGATGGCGAGTTTCCCGACCCTGACCATCAGCGGCCGCCCGGATGCGGAGCCGGTGACCGGGCGCGATTTCCTGATGTGGCTCTGGTTCTACAGTGAAACCACCGGCAAGCTCGAAGTGCCGGATTACGGCGAATTCGACCTGATGATCGAAGCTCCGCTGGTTTTCGCGGTCGCCGACGACGCGCAGGGCGCGGAAGAGGTCACGATCAAAAAGGGCGACAGCCCGCTGCGCAGCTCGGAGGCCAAGGCGGCGATCCTGAACGGCAAGAAGCTCAAGAAAGCCAAACTGACCATGACTCGCGCCAACCAGATCTGGACCGGTACTTTCGATGCCGACCAGTTCGCGTTCGGTTCCTTCAAGACGCCGGAGCCGGAGGAGATGAATGCGGATGAGGTGTTTGCGGAGCGGGTGCTGAATCTGTCGATTTTCCGGGCCGGCATCATCGCCTACTTCAAGAAGTTCAGCGAAGCGATGACCGGCATGGATTTCCCGCAGTTCGAGAAAGAGATCCGCGCCTGGGCGCAGGAACGCGACGCAGTATAGGGAGGCCCTTGATGACCGGTCATCCCGAAGATGCAAAAATCCGGTTCTTCACCGGAACCTATCAGCTGTTTCCGGCTGAACTGCTGGCTGCCCGCCCGGTGGTCGAACTTGACCTCGGCTGCGGCGCCGGCAGCTTCACCGCGGAGCTAGCGCGCCGTTATCCGGAGCGCACCGTTCTGGCCGCCGACGTGATGGTCGGCCGGCTGCGCAAGCTGGTCAAGCGTTGCGACCGCCTCAAGCTTGGCAACCTCGAAGTCTGCCGTACCGAAGCGCGCCATCTGGTGGCGCTGATGCTGCCGGACGGCGCGCTGGACCGGCTGCATCTGCTCTGTCCCGATCCGTGGCCGAAGGGACGTCACCGCAGCCATCGGCTGCTGGCAAGCGATTTCACCGCCCAGCTGCACCGGGTATTGAAGCAGGATGGCGTCTTTCACTTTTCCAGCGACGATGAGTACTATTGTGACGCGGTGCGCCGGGTGATCGCCGCCTCGAACCTGTTCGCCGAATGTCCGGAAGCCATCGCTGACCTGACCGATATCAGGAGTGATTTCGAGTTGCGCTGGAATGCCGAAGGCAAGCCGGTGCATCATGTGGCCTACCGCCGGATTCCGGCGCCGCCGCATACCGTCGGACACTGACGCCGGAAAAAAAGTCATTCTTCCGGCACGATTCTGCCGTCGTCGTTGTCGTCGGAGGCGCTTTGATTGTTTTTGAGGTGGCGGAAAAGGCGGCGCAGGTCGCGCAGGCCGCCCCAGGTGAACCAGACCGTGGTGACAACTCCGTACAGCAGCCCCTGTCCGACGGTGATGTATTCCCACCACAGGAACCAGGCCTCGTTGCTCCAGCGGGTGATAAAGAGGTTCACGATCGCCGCGAACAGGAATTCTGCGAAGCCCAGCAGGGTCCACGCCAGTACCGAATAAGCGAGAATCCGGTCTCCTCTGGTGTATTCCGGAGTGATGCCGAGCAGCGTTTTCCAACGCAGGAATCCGGGATTTCCCGGTGGTTCGGCATCCGCAGCGGTGTGGTGTTCGAGGTTGTATTTGCCGCGGTGAAGCATCCGGTCGAAGTCGAAGGGCTTCCGGCAGGTCAGCAGCGACACCGCGACATACAGCAGGATCGACAGCACCGAAACAAAAAAGAACAGTTCCTGTCCCGAAATCGGGAAGCTGGTCGGCGACATCTTCCAGTTCAGGATCGGCACGGCCCGCCCGACGGCTTCAAGCGTATTGCCGAAAGAGGCCAGGAGCTCCGGGGCGTGTTGGTCCAGAAACGGATAGATCGGTCGTTCCCAGTATTTCTGCAGCAGGAAACCGCCCGCGCCGCCGATGCAACCGAACACCATCGCGGCCCAGGCTCCGGCCGCGGTGCCGCGCTTCCAGTAGAGTCCGCCGATGATGGCCGAGCCCGCGCCGCCGAGGTAGATCGTCCCGGTGACCGCGAAGAACATCAGGATGTAGGTGACCTGCCCGAAATAGAAGCTGAACACCCAGGCGAACGCCGCCACCGCAAAGATCGACAGCCGCAGCGCCAGCAGGTGCGCTCCAGGGGAGAGCGGCTTGCGGCGGAAGGGCAGGATCACGTCCTGCACGAGAATGCTGCCCCAGCTGTGCAGATAGGTGGTGTCGGTGCTGAGCATCAGGAACAGCGCGAGTGCGCAGAATACCCCCGTGACGCCGACCGGGAAGATGCTGCGCAACGCCACCGGCACGGTCATCTGTTCGCGGATCGTCTGGGTGGTCTGCACGGAGTCGAACCGGATCTGCGACAGTTCGGCGTTGACCGCCGCCGCCTGCGAAGCGAAATCGGCGTGGTTCATATAGACGTAGGCACCGAAAACCAGCAGCAGCAGCGCGACGGTCTGGAAGCCGTTGCGCCAGACGCCGAGCACGCCGCCCATCTTCTGCTCGTGGGGCGAGGCTCCGCAGGAGTTGTACCCCTGGTTGCCCTGCCACGCCATGCGGCAGTAGATGGTGTAGAAGATTCCGATCAGCACGTAGAAGATATTGAAATCGGTCATCATGCCGGTGTCGAAGGGGTTGATGAAGGAGTACCCCTCGGGCCGCGCGAACATCACCTCTTTGAACTGGGCGAAACTGAAGGTGTAGAAAATCACTCCGACCAGCAGCGCATAGGCGAAATAGCTGTAAATCCCCTGCAGGCAGTCGGTGATCATGGTGGTGAGCTGGCCGCCGGTCATCACGATGACGAGCGCGACGCCGAGGAAGAGCGCCATCAGCGTGCCGAAGGTGGACCACTCCAGGCTGAACAGGTGAAATGAGTCCGGGAAGCCGCAGTAGTAGAGGAAGAACCGTCCGCCGATCGCCGGAAACAGCGCGTAATTGAGGATGCCGGAGAGGAAGCTGAGCAGTCCGGCGAACACCCGGAAACTCCGGCTGTAACGCATTTCGAAGAACTGTGCCAGCGTCATCGCGCGGGTTTCGCGGTAGCGGTAGGTCACGAAACCGGTCATGGTCATCGCGAGTCCGACCAGAATGCCGATCCCGCTCCAGAAACCGATCGAGTTGCCGGTGCGGTAGTACATTTCGAACATGCCGACCATCGTGATCAGTCCGAGTCCGGCGGAACCGTCGGCGACGCTCAGCAGATAGCGGCCGGCGCAGCGTCCCGCCGACAGAAAGTCGGAAACATTTCTGATGTAGCTCTGAGCCTTGAAACCAACCCACAGGATCACCAGCAGCGGCAGCGCCACCAGCACCCAGTCAATAACATGCATCGGCATGACGAGAGAAATCCTTATTGTTCTTTTTCCGGCTTTTTCCGGAAAATCAGTTTGCTGTACTCTTCGCGGAGGTGAAAGCTGGTCTTCGGCAGCAGGCTGGTCGCGGAGTATTCGATTTCCGGCAGGTTCACCGAATAGTTGTAGCGCGCCGCCATGATTCGCCAGTCGCCGGATTCGTCGAACCGGTCGCCGTAGCGGGTCAGTTCCTCCAGCGGGATCGCGATTTCGACGGTATAGCCCCGGTCGCGGTCGCTCCAGTCGTTCAACGTGCCGTCCACCGCGGCTCCGACGCGGAGCCGGGTATCGTGCTGCATCGCGGTCAGGAAAATTTTCCGCCCGGAGCTTGGAAAAAACAGCATCGAATGGCGTCCGTTCGGCGCGGCGTAGACCTCCCAGTAATATCCTTTTCCGGCGGGCCACAGGAAAAGCTCGATCACGTCGCCGGTCTCGTACAGATGCCGGTTGTTGTGGTCGTCCTCCTGCACCACGTCATCGTCGGCCAGTTCGGCCAGCACATAGAGATACTTTTCGTCCCGCGCGAATCTGACCGTACCGGGCTGGCGGCATTCCGGACCGTAGCCGCAATCGCGCGGTACCAGCATCGGACAGGCCGCCGCCCGTTGCCAGACCGCTTCCGAAGCGATGCCGTCCACCGTGACCGGCTCCGAGGCACGCTCCACGATTAACTCCGGCTGGCCGGAAGCCGGAAGCATCCGGCATCCCGTCATCAGCAGAAGTGCCGCCGCCGTGCCGCCGCCGAGCAGTTTTCCGATCATGGCGTCAACGCTCCAGTTTGCCGATCAACTCCGCCGCACGGCGGCGGAAAGTCCGGTAGTCGGTTTCGTTCCGGGAATAGTCGTCCATCGTGCGGAATACGGTGTCGAGTTTCAGCAGTTCTTCGGCCTCGGCGATCAGGGCGGGAGCCTTCTTCGCCTGTTTCGCCTCGGCAACTGCGTTTTTCAGCAGGACCATGTATTCGTAATCCTCCATGCCGTCGCAGATCACCTTGAGCCGGATGCTGGCCAGCGGCGTGCCGTCTTCGGCCGGATACTGGAGCACGCCGTCGCCGTTCACGCCGTTGGCGTTGTTGACGAACGGATCATTCGGGTTGAAGATCGCCGTCGCCCAGTAGAGGATGCCGTCGAAGTTTTCTTTGGCGGTCACCCACGCGACGGCGCGCCACGCGGAGGCGTCGGTGTCGAGGTGGTAGTTCGGCCACGGATACCACGGGCCGGAGCAGGGATACTGCCATACCTCCCGCCCGGCGGCCTGTTCCTCGGCCTTGCGCTTCAGGTTGGTCCAGTGCAATGCGGGCACCCAGCAGTCAATGTTGTCGACCAGCCGGGAGGGGAAGTTCGCATTCACGCCGGTGACCAGGATTTTCAGATCCGGCGCATTCTCCCGGATTACCGCGGTCATCTTCCTGACCTTTTCATTCAGGCCGTTGCCGGGTTCGTCGACCGGGTAGGCGAAAGCATACTTCGCCATGCCGTTTTCCACGTAATGTTTGTTCAGTGCGCGCCAGATCGCGGGCCACTCCGTCGGGACTTCGTGATCTTTGGTCATGAAGTGCCACAGATAAGGGCCGGTGCAGAAGCCGGTGGCTCCGGCTTCGAGGTATTTCCGGTTCAGCGCGTCGTACACGTCCGCCTCCACCTTGCAGGAGCCGTCCGGCTGCATCGTGAATTTCTGGCCGGATGCCTCGACCACTTTTGGGGGCAGCAGTGTCGGGACGCCGAAGATGATCGGGGTGAGCCGGTGCTCGACCAGCATCATCGCGTACTGATCGACCAGAGCGGTGAACTTCGCGACATCCATCGTCTCCTCGTCGGGAAAGAACCGCCGCCGCAGCGAAGTTTCCCAGATGGAAAAGGCCGTTTTCAGGCTGTGCCTGCGGGGGATTGTGATCGGAAACACCTCCAGCTTCACCGCGACCGACGCCGTTGCGCCGGAGCCGTCGGTCACGTCGACCGTACCGGCGTAACGGCCCGGAGCCGCATCGGCCGGGACCTTCAGCGAAATCCAGAGCGGCAGGACCTCGCCGGGCTTCAGCGCCAGTTTCTCCGGCAGCGGGAAAAGCGGGTCGGGATAGTCGCCCGCGCCGCGCACTGTCGGATAACCGACCGGCAGCGCTTTCGCACTTCCCTCGCGGTAGATGCGGAACGCATCGGCGGGAATCGCATTGCCTTTCGCGTCGCGCAGGCCGGAAGCTTTGACCGTGATATTTTCCGCCTTATCTTTGCCGGTGAACAGCACCAGCTGGAAGTTTTCAAACTCGTTGCGGGCGGCTTCGAGTGCCATTTCGCGGTTGTCGCCGCAATACGGCAGGTCCGCGAACACGCGCTCGAAGCTGCCGGTGGCGGAAACGCCCAGCCCTTCGGTCGCCATCTGCCGGGCGCGCAGCGCGTTGCGCGCCGGGGCGGGATCAGAGGAGAAGTTCCAGCGGTTGGCGAAGATCACTTCGGCGCCGTCGGTGATCAGGAGTTCGAGCGTCCGGGCGTCCTGCGGAATCCGGGCGGAGAACACGCCGTTCCGGTTCGGCACGGCGGTTGTCTCTTTGCCGTTCACGCTGATGCGCAGTTCCGCCGAGGCGGGGGCGGTAAGCTCGAAGCCGGACGCATCGAAACGGTTCATCCGCACCGGGACGGTTCCTTTACGGCCGAGTTTCAGTTCCGGGAACTCCAGCGGTTTCTGGAACTGGCCGGGAATCGGCGCGAAGCCGGAGAACTCCGGTCCCCGCCCGTCCTCCTTGGCGGTCTGGTTGTGATTGAACGAACGGTGGCAGCTGATCTTCCAGCCGGGCGAGCGGAAGATGCCGGAAAGATCGTAGCCGGCGGCGGGCAGCGCCGCTTCAACCGTCCAGCCGTCGCCGTTTACGGCGGTCTTGCACGGCGCGGTTACGGGGGCGTGGTTCATGCCCCCGTACTCCGCGTCGACATAGTTGAATCCGGCGGTGCCGCGCGAATAGAGCAGCCAGTGGTAGATATTCCGGTTGAACGGAGTCATCACAAAAATTTCCATGCAGTCGTCATAAGCGCCGCCCCGGTTCAGGATGGAGGTGTTGCCGTCCGCCGCAACCGCCGCGACATACAGGTAGTCCTTGTCGTACTTCAGAAAGACGCGGGTGTTTTCTTTGGCGAGGCCGAGGCCGTTCGCGAGCTGGAATCCGGTGATTTCCAGCGCGTCGCTCCACTCTCCGGCGTCGATTCTGCCGTCGATCACCGGCGGCTGCGCGGTCTCCGGCACGGTCAGCACCGGGGTTCCGGCGCAAGCCAGTGCGGCCAACGTCGCCAGGCCGCCGAAAATTGCTTTACATGTCATCATCTGGAATTTTCTCCTGTCAGTTGTTCAAGGCTTCGCCGATCTCCTCGCGGAGCTTCAGCCAGAGTTCGGGTTGGTCGTAGACCGGGAAGAACGCTTCGCCGTCCAGAAAGGTGTGGAACGAGCCTTCCTTCGGGGATTTCAGCGCGACCGGCCGGGCCGGATCGTACTTGCGTTCAGGAATCAGCGCCTCCAGCTTTTTCCGGATCGCGGCGCCGGCAGCCGGGTTGCGCTCTTCGAGCATCAGCAGCATGGTCCAGTCCTCCATTCCGTCCGCCAGCGTCTTGAGCCGGACGGTCGGCACCGGGCGGCCGGAACCGTCGGCATGGATGTAAGTTCCTTCTCCGGCCGCGAATGAGTTGGGTTCGTCGGCGGGCGCATTTTTGTAAGTGTTGAAATTCGCCGCCCAGTGCAGGAAGCCGTCGTAACCGAACCGCGCCGCGCCGACCGCCAGCATCCGGATGCCGCAGGGCGGCGTGTCGGAGTGCAGATTCGGATTCGGATAGTTGGGGCCGGTGCACACATAGGTCCAGACCGGCTTGCCTGCCGCTTGTTCCAGTTTCCGCTGCGCCGGATTGGTCCAGTGCAGGATCGGCACCCAGATGTCCACGCCGTGAATCGACGGGTCGGGATAGTTCGCGCCGCCGCTGGTCAGCAGCATCGGCAGTTGCGGCGCGGCCCGTTTCAACATGCCGGTCACGCGGTTGATGAATTCCACATTGTCCTCGGGCTCGTCGATCGGATAGGCGACCGCGTCGTCCAGAAAACCCTGTTCTTCGGCATGTGTCTGAATGAAGCTCCAGACCTTTTCCGGCTGCGTGGCCCTGATGTTGGTCCACCAGTCACCGCCGCCGAGCTTGGTCTGGTCGAAGTTGTAGTGCGGCCCGATCGCCACTTTGGACAGCCCCATCCGGCGGTACTTCGCGACCAGCCGGTCGAACACCTCCATATTCGCGACGACCCTGCCGTTCTCCACGCGGTAATCGGGATAGACCGCCTTGCGCACCCACGGCGCGACCAGTCCGGCATGGGCCAGCACCACCGGATTGAGCCGGTGTTCCAGCAGCATTGTGCAATATTGGTCGAGCAGATCGACGAATCCCGCCGCATCGCCCTCGGGCACATAAGTTTGCAGATCGCGTTCCCACACATTGACCAGCGTGGGCACGATATTGCGCCGCGGCAGTTCGAAGTTCCATACTTTCACCTCGACCGGGAGCTCAAGCGGCGGATTGCCCGGGGCGGTGACGGAGAGGGCGCCGCGGTACACTCCGCCGGGGGTGCCGGCGGGGACGAACACCTCCAGCCACAGCGGCGCGAGCGCGTCGCCGGGAAGGTCGAAGGTGTCGCCGGAGATCAGTTTATCCGGAATCCGTTCCAGCGGATACATGAAAGGACTCGGTTTGGGCAGCTTCGCATATTCGATCCGGCTCACCTTGAACCGGAACGGCACGGCCTTGCCGTCCTGGCCGGTCAGCGTTCCGGGAACTTCGACCGTGACGCCGGGAAGGTTGTTTCCCCCATACGGCAGAAGCAGCAGCTGGCGGTTTTCCCGCTCGTTGGCGGCGGCGGTGAATTTCACGGGAGCGCCGATTTCACCGGTGAAGAGGTCGTCCGGCAGCAGACGGTCCAGCGCCGAAACTCCGGCGACCGCGAACGGCAGCAGCGCCGCCTCTTTGCCGAACCGGGCGGCCATCGCGTTGCGCCGCGCCTGCTCCAGCTCCGCATTCGACCGGAATCCGGCGGCGTTCAACCGCTGTTGACGCTTGATTTTTTCCACTTCCGGGAAAGCGTGCTTCGCAACCGGCAATACCTTGAAATCGTCCAGCAGCCCCCGGAAGAAGCCGGAGGCTTTCCCCCCGGATTCATAAAGCCTGCCGCCGATCCGCCACGGCACGCCGGAAAAGCGCAGTTCGCCGGTGGCCTTGTCCGCATCGGCGCGGCCGGTCGGCCTGCCGTCGAGATAAGTCGCCACCCCCGTCTGGTCGTAAACCAGCGCGAAGTGATGCCATTCGCCGGATTTCAGCCGCCGCGGGTGGGCGCAGCCGTTGTAGAGTTGGCGGCCGTCGGCGGTGTACGCTTCAAACCAGTAGAAACCGGAGCTGCCGTTGAACACCACGTCCCGGCGCGGCGACCGCACGATCGGAAATTCCGTGCAGCCCGCTTCCGGCCTGATCCAGAAAGAGAGCGTCATCTCCCGGCGCGGCCGGTTTTCATCATTCAGCGCGAGTTCCAGAAAATCCTTTTTCCCGTCGAAACGCAGCGCGTCGCCGGTGATTCCCGCGCCTTTCGCGACAGTGGCGGAGCCGGTCAGCACCGTCCTGCCGTCGTCGCTGCGCAGCGGCTCTTTCCCGTCGAAGCTCCACTCCATGCACGGCGCGGCAAGCGCGGCCGTCAGCAGAACGAAGTATCCGATTTGTGTCCGGACCGTCATCTCTATTGCCCTTCCAGATTGCAGAACAAGGAAAAGTCCACTTTCAGTTTATCGGGACTGGAATTGGCCGGATCGAATTCGGAGCGGGTATAGGAGGCGACATGACCGTCCGCAAATGAAAGATTTGTCCGTCCGTTGTGCTTGTAGGAGGTATAGAGCGGCGGCGTAGTGGTCGCCGTACCGCCCCAGCGCCAGAAATAATGTCCCCAGTTGTGATAGGGACCTCCATCTCTAGTGGCGAATTTCTCCATGGTGAATCCGACCTGCGAAGCTTTGCGGATACGTGACAGTTTGGAGGTGCCGTTTCCCGGATCATCTGCCGGTGCGGCAAAGGTATAACTCAAAGGATAGCTCTCATTGCCTTCCTCTTTCCACTCATCCACGGAATCTCCCGGACAACTGTATGCTCCATCGTAGCGTGATTTATTTCCCATATACGGCTTCAATTTGTCGCTCCATGTATTGTCGTTGGAGGTGGTGTTCGGCCCCCGGTCTTCGTTGTCACTGCAATAGCTGATCACTGTCAACGCGACCTGCTTGACTTTATTGGTACAGGAAACTGCGCGCGCTTTCTCCCGCGCCTGGTTCAGGGCGGGCAGCAGCATTCCGGCCAGAATCGCAATGATAGCAATAACGACCAGCAGTTCAATTAGAGTGAAATGCCGATTTTTACGGAAATTTATGGTTCTCATCATCAACTCTCCTTTGTTTTTTGGAAGGTTACGGTTTAAAATCAAAGCACAATTCGTCTTTTGATCGTGACGGCGGCGGTTCAGACCGCTTTCAACTCGCGGCAGCTTTCCCCGTATACGAAATGCCCGCGCAGGAGCTGCTGCTTCGGCGCGTCCGGGCGGCGGGCGATCTCCCGGAGCAGCTGTTCGGCGGCGGCGGCCACCGCTTCCCGGGTCGGCTCCGCAACATAGGTGATCTCCTGCGAAAGATTGATCAGGGTGTCGGAAAGGTCGTAGCAGACCAAACTGAAATCGCGCGGCACCGACTTGTTCACGAAAAGCACCTTGCGCATGAAGCGCGGCACGTAGACGCTGTTCACCGCGAAGTAGGCGGTCGGGCAGTCGGGGGCGCTCAGTATCTCCACCACATCGTTGGCGAGATCCGGCTTGAACACATCGTAGACGATGGTATGGCGCGGGTCGTAGGCCAAATGGTGCGCCTTGAGCGCGTCGAAGTAGCCCGCGAGACGGGTGGAGGGCTTCGCTTCGTCGTCGTTGGAGGCCCGGATCAGGCCGATCGAACGGTGGCCGCATTCGATCAGGTATTCCACGGCGGCCCGGCAGTCGTGGTAGCAGTCGTAGCCGATGAAGGAGGTTTCGCCCTCGCCGAGCTGGCGGTCGAACTGCACGACCGGCTTGACCCGGTGAATCTCACGCAGCATATTCAGTGCTTCCGGCGTGTCGAAGAGCGGGTACAGCGGCATGTAGAGCAGCCCGCAGCAGTCGTCGTCGCGCAGCACGGCTTCCAGCTCCGCGAGCTCCGACTTCGGATCGAGCTCGAAGGACTCCACCTTGAGTTCGACGCCGCGTGATTTGCAGAAGCGGTGGCAGGCGGTGATCGCCGCCACGAAAAGCGGCTCCTGTTCTCCCGGCAGCAGCAGGGTGATCCGGAGCTTTCTGGCGGGGGAGTTCCCTTTGGTGCAGTAGATGCCCTTCTTGGGTTCGCGCCGGATCATGCCGTCTTTTTCCAGCAGGTTCAGCGCGGAGAGCAAAGTGGCCAGGCTGACCTGACAGGTTTCGCAAAGCTCCTTGACCGGCGGCAGTTTTTCGCCGTCGGCACATGCGTCCACGGTCTGCTTCAGGACTTCGTAGACCGCCAGATATTTGGGACTGTTCGTCATGATTCACTCTCTTGGTGCGGATTGCTTGATTCATTTGCTTCGATATAAATTATGCTACATCGAAGCAGAAAAAGCAAGAGCGAATCGGAATATTTTTGTAATTTTCCTGAAAAATTCGGGATTAATGCATGAAATTCCGGAAAAAGCCCGGCGGAATATCATGTTGAATCTGTTTCGAAACAGAAATTACATCATGAATCAGCCGCCTGTCGTTTTTTGCTTCCGGCTGCGGCTGCCTGTACCGGGCCCGGAGAGAGGAATCCCCGGAATTTTTCCGTTACGCCTTGATCATCACCAGCATCATTTTGAAGGCGGTGACGGCGGAAAGCGCATGCGGGATGTCGGCCGGCATGATGATGCTTTCGCCGCTTTTCAGATGGTGCGGTTTGCCGCCGACAGTGATTCTGACCTCGCCGTCGAGCACGTTGACCAGCGCATCGAACGGGGCGGCGTGTTCGCTCAGCCCTTCGCCCTTGTCGAAGGCGAAGAGCGTGACGGTGCCGCCGCCGTTTTCAACGATGGTGCGGCTCACGACCGCCCCTTCCGCATAATTGACCAGTCCCGCCGGGGCGAACACCTCGCCTTTGCACTGCCTGGCCGCGCCTGAACCTGAACAATGTTCCATTTTGATTTCCTCCTCTGTATTGCGGTTTCCCGATATAGATACAGTATACCGTTTTTTGCCGGGATTGCAAATTTCACGGCGGAACGGGGGAGGAAAACGGCGGAATTACGATACCGCCGGAACGGGCAGGGGAAGTTCGCGACTTTCCGGGGGGCGGGCGAAAACGGCCCGAAGCTGCTCCGGCGGGAGTTTGGGCGTCCGGTCGTAACGGTACAGGCCGTTGCATTCCTGCTTCACGCCGGCCGGGTTGCAAGCGCCTTGACCGCCAAAGGCGAAATCCCGGTTCGGAGGACTTGCACACGGGTCTAGCTTATCCAGCGTGATGGAAAGCGTATTATTCCTCGAAGACGACGAAGGGGTACTGTTCGGCATCCTTATTGCCGCCGAGGCCCGGGGCGACCTGAATCCAGCCTTTGCGTCCCTGGCCGTCATTGTCGTTCACGATCAGATTGAACCGGAAACCGTCGCGGAGTGCCTGACGGCCGATTCCCAGCGCCGCCAGCGGAATGCGGATTTCGTAGACGGTTTCATCCTTTTCCCGGATGACGCGGCTGCGGATGCGGCGGTCGGCCTCTTCCTTCACGAAACCTTCCGGGGCGTACCAGACGAAATGTTTGTCGCCCGCCGCCCCGATTTCCCAGGCCCCGCGCTGCCCCGGAAAGAGGAGCCGGAACTGGACGCAGTCGTCTTTCCAGAGCTGCGCGGGAATTGTCTGTTCCTGAATATGGACATCATCCCTGACCCGGACGCGAACAGTGAAATCGGTCTCATCCGCGGCGAGAAATATCCGGGCGCTCAAGTCCTTCGGGCCGCTCCACAGCATGTGGGTATTGGCCGGATCGTTGCCGAAGCTGCTGTATACGTCGGTAGCCTTGTCCAGAAGAAACTCCGGCTCCCGGCCGGGAATGTCCTTCGCCGGAACCGGGACGGCGAAATGGACCGGCGCCGCGCACTCATACTGTTCCGCTTTTCCGTCGAACCGGATCGCCGCCCGCAGGGCGTTCACGGCGTTCCCCGCTTCGGGGCGGATGCGGAGCTTCACGGGGATCGTTTTCTCTTCGCCGGGCGCAAGCATGGCCTTTCCCGGTGCGGAGAGCACTTCGACTCCCGGAGTGCCGGTGAAGGTGAACGCGCACTTTTGTTTGGGGCCTTCCGGCAGCCGGAGGCGCAGTTTTCCCTCAAGCGCACGGCCCGGAACCGCGGCGCCGGGCAACGAGAGCTCGGCGAAAAGCCCGGCCGGACCGGATTCTCCGGCATCCTCCAGCACCAGCAGGGCCGGCAGCCGTTCCACCTGGAACATTCCCGGCCGTCGGGGCGTCCGGTTGCCCATCAGGTCGACCAGAGCGGCCCGGGAGGCCGGGCCGCCGATTGAAATGAGTTTTTGTTCCGCATCGTTGTTGCGGTTCCAGCCGGCGAAGATGCGCTGCCTGCCGCTGCGGAATTCGAAGAGGCGGCAGCCGGTCTCCCGGCTCCAGTCCCGGACGAAGCGGGCGTCGCCCAGCACGGAGGCAAGGGTATTGTAGACCCCATAGACGAATTTGGGCTGGAAGTCATAGGTCGTCATGCCGAAATTGTGCTCCCAGTCAGTCGGGCTGAAGCCGTCGTTGCGCAGGTCGTACCAGCTGTATCCGATCGCGCCGCGCGACCATGCGAAAACCAGCTTTTTGAACAGTGTGACTGCCTGCCGTTTTTCGCTGCCTGCCGCCGAGGTGATCGACGTTTCGTTGGAAAACCAGGGAACGGTGGTTCCGGTCTCCCGGCGCAGCGGCAGGAAGCGGCTGTCCACCAGCAGCGCGTAATCTTCAAAGGTGCCGTGCTCATGGTAACAATGGATATCGAAAAAGCCCTTTCCCCGCAGCAGCGCCTCCCGGTGGAACGCGGCGGCGCGCGGCCCCGGCCCGCCGGAAAGTGTGGAGAAGCCGCCGATCATCACCGGCGTCCCGGGATCGGCCTTCCGGAGCTCCCGACAAGCGATTTCCAGGAGCCGGACATACTCTTCGGGGTCGAACTTGGCAAAGCCCCGCAGGTCCGGCTCATTCCAGATTTCCCAGTTGGCGAAGCGCCCTTTGTAGCGTTCCGCCATGGCCGCCACATAGCGCCGCCAGGCGGCATGGTCGGGCTTGCCCGACCAGATGATTCCGTCTTCGGCGGCCCACAGCGGCGTGGCCGCCAGCGTGAACATATTGCGGATATGGTAGCGGTCGTAAAGCGCCAGGATCCGGTCGGCGGTGCGGAAATCCCAGGAATCTTTCGACCGCTGAATCCTGTACCATTCGGTGAAAGCGCGAACCGATTTGGCTCCGCAGAGCGCCGCCAGCAGCGCCTCGCGCTCGGCGTCGGCGGGACTCATCTCCGCACTGTGGGTACAGATGCCGAAGGTGAATTCGGGATTTCGGCGCCGGTTCGGCCCCGCAGGTTCCAGATAGGCGAAGGAGCGCCGCCCGGTGTGCCTGCGCGGATCTCCTTCGACCGAAATCTCATAGTCGGCCAGCCAGACGCCCAGCGCGGGCAGTTCGATTTCCGGCGCCCAGCTGCTTGCGCCTCCCGCCTCAAGTGCGACTGTCTTTTCGCAGCGGAGGCGGCGGCCGAAGTAATCCTCCAGCACAATGGCGGCGTTTGCCTTGACCGGCAGCCCGGAACGGTTGGCGAGCCGGAAACGGAGCGCGCCCTCCTTTCCTTTGGCCAGCACGTTGACCGTCTCTCCGGTCGAAACCGCGAAATCGACCGCTTCGGCGGGGGACTGGCGATATTCCAGCTCCACCCCGTGGAGGAGCAGCCGTGCTCCGTCCGGCGAGGTCGCCTTGAAATCAAGTCCCCACAGCAGGGTGTTGGCCAGTTTCGCCGTTTCCAGCCGGGCGAGATCGTACCGGAGCTTGCTGCGTCCGGTCGGAATTCGGAGAGGGACGCCGGGATCGGCGATCCAGCTTCCGCCGCGTATGGCGAAGATGGGCCTGAAGGTGGCTTCTCCCGCCGTGAGTTCCGCGTCGAGCAGCAGCGCAACAGGTTGGCGGTACTCCATTTTCTGCGCTCCGGCGTCGCGCAGCAGGAAGCGTCCCGGAGCGGAGGCGGTGACCGTGAGCTGGTTTTCGCCCGGTGTCAGCGAGACTGCGCCCTCGTTGTCGCTTTTCAGATAGCTTCTGCCGGGATTCAGTACGATCTCCCACCAGTCGCGGTCGGAAAAGTCGTGGATCGTGCGAAGGGCGGTCACCTGTTCGCCGTCATCGTCGGAGAAGGTCAGCCGTTCCACCGTTACCGTTCCGGCGGAGCCGGGCTGCAGGACCACCGCGATGTCGTGCAGCCGCGCCGGAAAGTCGATCTTGCCGTTGCGGTTGCCGACCCAGTGGGAAGAGGCGTTCTCCGGCGTCAGCGTGAACCGGTAGACCAGCCGGTCCGCTTCCCGTTTCGGTTCGACGGCGAGCCAGCTCAGAGTTTCGGAGGAGGCGTCCTGCAAACGGAGGTGGACGTTCTGAATCTCCGTACCCGGAGTGACGGCGAGCTCCAGCGCGATCGTCGCGCGGCGGAATGGCGGCAGCAATGGCCGGTCGGTAAACAGCAGTTCCGCTCTCCGGTAACTCCCCGCGTTCCACGCCAGCCGGATTCCCTGCGGTCCCGGCTGGGCGGTCTGGCTCCGCCGGTCGGCGAGATGGAGCCGGCACTGCTCCGGCCCGAGGCTTTTCATGTCATAGTTCCAGCCGCAGGCGAGGAGCAGTACGGCCGGCAGCAACAGCATTGGAAATCTCATAATTCATCGATCCTTTCGAGACGTTCGGTGGAAGAAGCCGGATTGTAATCCGACGGGAAGCGGTAGTAAAGTTTCGCGGTATGCCAGCCGGCCGAACCGTCCGCCTTCAGGAAGTTGGAACCGTCCTGATGATCCTTCGCGTTCAGCCAGTTCCCGGCGGAGAGGCAGAAGACGATCACCTCGCGCTTCAGCCTGGAGTAAGGTTTGTTGAAGCAGACGAGGACTCCGGTGTTGCCGGAGCAGTCTTTGCCGAGGATGTAATCGACCGCGTAGTCGACCCATTCCCACCCCAGGGTGGTGAGCTTGCCGGGGCATTTGAGCGCCTTGGGGCGGTATTCGCCGGTGATGTGTTCCCCTTTCCCGCCGAAATAGCCTCCCCTGATTACCGCGCCGAAACCGGGACGCAGCGTCGTTCCGCTGGTAATGGTGCGCGGTTCGATGGAGCCGCCCAGCGTGGGCAGGATCGGCGGCAGCTGGTCGTTGTAGTCGTCCACATACAGGGAAAGGGCAACTCCCTGCTGCTTCAGGTTGCTGGTGCATTGGATGCTTTGGGCGCGTTCCCTGGCGTGATTGAGCGCGGGCAGCAGCATCGCCGCCAGAATCGCGATGATCGCTATTGTGGTAGCCTCAAAAGCTGGATTTTTTTTGCAATTTTCTGCAATTTTTGCTTTCAAGGCTCTATGAGGAACGATAGATTACAATAGAAATATGGTCTACGGTATACATATTTCTTAACACTCAAAATAGCATAACTATACCGAGATGTCAAATATTTTATGGACATCTTTCCGTTACCACCGTCTTCCTCCGCATCTGTCTGACAACTTACAAAGTATAGTTGACAGAAATGATATTGAAGCACTTTTGTGGTTCGTCTTATTTCTTCTCTTTGCCTTGCTCTTTTGAAGTGGAATCTTTTGGAGAAATCCGTTACAGTTTCTCTATTAAAAGATGTTTCACGCAGGGCGTTTACCAACAAAAAAACGTCATAACGCAGAAACGAGTTCACCTGTTCAGCCAATGGGAACGTATCGAAGGCGTGTATTTCTCGAATCTATTATGGGAAGAGCTTTTCATGCCGAAATGGGAGGAAAAGCTCTTATTCTAGGGCCTCGACCGTCTCAGCCATGGGAAAACACGAAAGGCGCTGGAATATCTCTCCCGATGGAACAATTACAAGGTCAAATGTCACTCTTACAGCAAAGAGGCTATCGAGCGCAGAAAACAGGGGCCTATTCCAGAATCGCCTGTGAACTCAATATTTCGAAGACACACGCCTATCATTTTTGTTGCGACAAAGGAAATTGAAGTCTTTCAAAAAAGTGTTGAAGTCTCTGCTGATAGTTGGATCTGATATCAATGTAACCAATTGGCAAGTCAAGGCCACGAACTTGAGATGTGTCATGATGATAAGTCAGGTATGACAGTTCGTCACCTTGCTTTTTGAAGGTTATTCGTAATTCGCCAGCGCAAGCACAAAAATAAGGAAACAAAGGTCTGCGCAATTTCAGGAGAGAGAAAAATTCCTTCATCTCTTTATCGGAAAGCTGTACATCCGGAATGTCTCTTGAGAGGTTATAGCGAATTATTATCGTATCGGTTTCTGCTCGAAGATATCGAAGTTTTGTTCGAAGATTCCAATTCCAACAAATATCAAAAGTAGCGCACAGCAACAAAAATATGAACAGTGCTAATAAAATTTTTCGAATTGGCTTTTTATAACATCTCATATAGAAACATAATCCACAAAATCAGATTATCAACCAGAGCAATAGGAGAACTGACCATGAACAGTGTAGCTTTCAAATTCAACTATGACGATTACGCCATCGAAATGGGAACCGGCAACATCTTCCAAACTATCCTTGAAGATTACGAAACATGGGGAGTCATCGGTGAAGAACACAACAAACTCATGTGTTATCAGGCGGCCACCTCCCGCCTGATAGACAATCCCCTGAACGTTCTGGTATTGAGTTCATTCGGAGCAGGTAAGTCCACCCCCGCTACGTCGAAGGAAGTTGTTCGATATTCCAGACAACTCACCAATTCCGAAATCATCCTTGAAATGAAGCTTGCTTCTTCATTCTGGGCGTGGATGAATCTCACGCCTCCAGGATATTGGCGATGCAACGCAAATTCAGTAGGTGTTCTCCTCCTCTGCCAAGCTCCATTTTGCTTATCTATAATGATTATTCCGGCATGCAACGTTCCACCAAATCAGCAAATGTGTTATCGTAATTCAAATTAGGGCCTTTAGAAAAAATGTTACAAAAATTATCCTCATAATCTTCAATATCGCCTATGAGTTGATGTTCATACAGCAGCATTAAGCTATCGTTGGGATACAGCATCACATCCGGCAGCAGCCAGTTTTCCTGAACCCATTTTCGAATTTCCAATGCTTGTGTTGCCATTGCTTCCGTGGGCCAGTAGCGGCGAAACTCCAGTTCATCAAAAACTGGACGGTTTGCCAGAATGTCTTTCACCTCGTTTGCAATGCAGGGGCGTCGCAACAGCAATCCATTGAATCCATAACGCCAAAAACAATGGAAACCGAACCCAATATAAAAAATCACTCGAAGAATCAGGTAGAAAATCAGAGAGGCCAAAAGGGCCAATATCATTCCCGTCCCCCATGCTGGCCATTCATGCCACTCATTCATCAGAGTCAAGAATACTATCCAGCAAAGAATGAAGAGAACGGAGAATCCGAGCCGTTCCTGTTTGGCATTCGCCAGAACAGTTCCTCGCCATGCCCCCCAAAGTGCTTCTGCCAAAGGAGAACCGCGCCACTGCGGCCATTTGGGTGATGGCGGTAAAGATGGATATTTTGACCAATCGACCATGCGCTTCATTTTCTCCTCCTTTGCTGAAAATTCCCCCAAAAGCAGTTACTTATTGGTATTGAGTAGTAATGCTTGCGTTTTCTCCATAAACCTTACTCTCTCCCCGGTCAAATACATCCGGAATATAGGAATTTGGTCTCAAAACTTTCTGGCCGGAGCAGAACTTCTTCCGGTTAACCGCATTGGCCGTGGCTATAGCGATTTCGGCGGCGTGGGTAATAGTAATTGCCTCGATTTCGGCGAAGACCTGTCTGCCGGATTTCAGGGTATAGATTTTGGTTCTTTCATTGAATCGCAGGATTGTGTCCCATACGGCTTGCTGGGTTAGCTTGCCGATTTCGTAATCCCTGCATCGGAGCTGTTCCAACCTGATATTCTGAAATTCGGTGATATTCCAACGCTTGGTTGCCAGCTCTTCTTGGAGCAGCGCCTTTTCATCATCTGTGTCAGCCAATGACAAACGCAGGTGCATGTCACAATTCTGGATTTGCCATCTGTCTTTGTTGGCGGCCTTGAGTTTACGGACTTTCACTTCGTATTCATCCCTTTGGCAGTCTTTGGATTGCAGTTTGTTCGTATTCAGTGTCGGCGGGAATTGCGAAAGAACTTTGTCCGCCAATCTGGCGAGCGTGTCCAATACAACGATCATTTTGCTTTCCGACGTGAAAGATACGATTTCGTAAGGTATCCAATGCGGCTGCATCAGGAGCGGGAAACAGCTTTGCTATCGGATGTTGTTCTAGTTTCTTCCGAGTTTTCGCCATTGTCGATGGTCTCCCGCTTGATATTTCAGTGGGAATGTAATATTGCTATACTGTAAAGTCAAGCCGAGGAAAGAGATGCTTCCGATTTTTCTGAAATATTGGACCCATCAACTGATGCTCCAAAGTGAAGACGGCGGTACAAACAACTTTGCGCTCAATGTGGAGCAACATCCGAATCGACCTACTTTGTACCAGATCAGCAGTCAATCGCGCATTGAAAGCCCTGCAGGAACACTATGGAGCCATTCTTACCAAGTGCAATATACTGACTACGGGGATATTTTTCTTCCTGCAGGAACACTATGGAGCCATTCTTACCGATGAAGTCGGACTCGGTAAAACGCGATAGAGGCGGGCATCATCATCCATCGGCTTGGCAGCTGGGCAAGCGAAAAATCCTGATTGTTGTTCCAGTAAGCCTGATTGCCTAATGAAGCAAGGGACAGAGAGAAATTTCCCCTGTCAACGACCATAGAAGGGCAACCGCTTGAGAATAAGACCATTTGCGAAATCATAAGCTCCATCCCGCAGTAAACGATTCGCTTCACCGGGAGATTTTTACGCAGGATGAACTCCTGAAGATACGTCGCGCGAGATTCTACATAATTCATTTTGTCAGCCGTTATTTACAATTGCGGCGGCAACCGGATTGCACGAAGATGATATTTGTACTTTGAGATGGGATGAAATAGACTGGGCCGGAAAAAAATATTCATAGAGCTTTGAACAAAACCAGAAAAGAAGTTTCCATTTCTGGCATGAAGCTCGAAATTTGAGTGTGAAAGCTCAAGGATACTTTTATGGGAACCTCTATCAATAGTTTTTTGAAAGGAATTCCGTTTATTCATGTCTGAAA
>ERZ1034984.422-NODE-422-length-47738-cov-7.871925_pt1 | contig 47738 bp, 37 predicted proteins | sample MGYA00520589_ERZ1034984 | MGnify/ENA primary metagenome ERZ1034984 (study PRJEB33766, sample SAMN09781790) | gut metagenome | biome: gut microbiome | host: Homo sapiens | place: Madagascar | study: EMG produced TPA metagenomics assembly of the PRJNA485056 data set...
GCCCCCAAGTCCGCCCCCTCCTTCTCGAGCCTTCTGGCTCAGATTGCCCAGCAGGAGCGCGTGCTCGCCGATGCCAACAAGCAGAAGGAAGAGGCTGCCGCTGCCGAGAAGGCCGAGCAGCCCAAGCAGCAGCGCTCCAATGGCCGCAACGCCGGTGGCGAGAACCGTGGCAAGCAGGGTGGCAAGCCTGCCCGTGGTGAGGCCAACAAGCAGCAGACTGGCGAGGGTTCTTCTACGAAGGCCCGCCTGAAGAAGGACGCCCAGGCCGCAGCGCAGCCCGAGGAGCGTGCTCCCCGCAGCGCCGAGGAGTACAGCCGTGACCGCGTCCTGGCCGAGGCCCGCGCCGCTGTGCAGGAGGCCAGCCGCGAGACCGGCCGCCGCAAGAAGCGCAAGGAGCGCCGTGAGCTCGCCGCTGAGGAGGCCAGGCACCAGGAGGCCGTTGCCGACGCAATCGCCAACGACCAGAACCCCGCCGACCTCGATGTCGTGAAGATTCGCGAGGGCATCACCGTCTCCGAGTTCGCCGACGCCCTCGAGGTTCCGGCCAACGACATCATTAAGCGCCTCTTCCTGCTTGGTTCCCCGCTTACTCTCACGCAGTCCATGTCCAATGACCTCATCGAGCTCATCTCCGACGATATGGGCCGCCGCGTGAAGATCATGAACGAGGAGGAGGAGAACTCCTTCACCTTCTACGACGACCCGAAGGACCTTGAGCCCCGCGCTCCTGTCGTCACGGTCATGGGCCACGTCGACCACGGCAAGACCTCGCTGCTTGACGCCATCCGCCACACCGCCGTTACCTCAGGCGAGGCCGGCGGCATTACGCAGCACATCGGCGCCTCTGAGGCCGTTATCAACGGCCGCAAGATCACCTTCGTCGACACCCCTGGTCACGAGGCATTTACCGCCATGCGTGCCCGTGGTGCAAAGGTCACCGACATCGTCATTCTCGTGGTTGCCGCCGACGACGGCGTCATGCCGCAGACCATCGAGGCCATCAACCACGCCAACGCCGCCGGCGCGCCCATCGTGGTTGCCGTCAACAAGATTGACAAGCCTTCCGCCAACCCCGACCGCGTGCGCCAGGAGCTTGTCGAGCACGGCGTCATCCCCGAGGAGTGGGGCGGACAGCACATGTTCGTCAACATTTCCGCCAAGAAGGGCATCGGCATCGACGAGCTGCTCGAGGCTGTCCTGCTGCAGGCCGACTACATGGAGCTCAAGGCCAACAAGAAGACCTTCGCTTCCGGCTACGTCCTCGAGGCAAAGCTCGACCGCGGCCGCGGCCCCGTTGCGTCCGTGCTCGTGAAGCGCGGCACCCTGCATGTGGGCGACACCGTCGTCGCCGGTCTTGCCTATGGCCGCGTGCGTGCCATGCTCGGCCAGAACGGCAAGCGCGTTTCCTCCGTGTGCCCCTCTGAGGCTGCCGAGATTCAGGGCCTGAACTCCGTGCCGGATGCCGGCGACGAGTTCCGCGTGTTCAAGGACGAGCGCGAGGCCCGCGCTCTGGCCGATCAGCGCGCACTCAAGCGCCGCCAGGCCGAGCAGGAGCGCCGCACGCACGTCACGCTCGAGAATCTCTTCGAGACCATGGACCAGGCCGACTTCAAGCAGCTCAACCTGGTTGTCAAGGCCGACGTTCAGGGCTCCATCGAGGCTCTGGCCGACGCCCTGTCCAAGATCGACCAGTCTGAGGTCAAGATCGAGATTATCCACTCCGCAGTGGGTGCCATCTCCGAGACCGACGTCACCCTGGCCGCTGCTTCCAACGCCATTATCATCGGCTTCGGCGTGCGCCCCGACGCCAAGGCTCGTGACGCCGCAGAGCGCGAAGGCGTCCAGATCAAGACGTACCGCGTCATCTACCAGGCTCTCGACGACATCAACGCTGCCCGCGTCGGTATGCTTGCCCCCGAGTTCGAGGATCGCGACACCGGTAGCGCCGAGGTCCGCGAGACCTTCAAGGTTCCCCGCGTGGGCACCATCGCCGGCTGCATGGTTCTCAATGGCGAGATCAGCCGCGACGACAACGTTCGCGTCGTGCGTGACGGTGTGGTGGTGTACGAGGGCAAGATCGGCTCCCTGCGCCGCTTCAAGGACGACGTCAAGACCGTCAAGAGCGGCTACGAGTGCGGTATCGGCGTCGAAGGTTTCCAGGATATCCATCTTGGTGACATCATCGAGGGGTATAAGACCGTCGAGATCGCGCGAAAGGAGTAAGACATGAAGCAAAACTCCGCAACTCGTCGCCTTGCCGAAGAGGCAAGGGAAAAGATCGCGACCATCCTCATGATGGAGATTTCCGACCCACGCCTTGACCTTGTGACCGTTACGGGGTGCGAGGTATCCGTCGACCGTTCGGTGTGCAAGGTCTGGGTCAGTGCCGATCCCGACTCTTATGACGAGGTGCTCGAAGGCCTGCAGTCCGCAAAGGGCCGCATTCGCTCGCTTCTTGGCCGTTCGCTGACCTGGAGGGTGACTCCTGAGCTCATCTTCCAGATCGACCGCTCCACTGACGAGGCCCAGCGTATTGCAGAGGCGCTCAAGAACGTGCCGCCGACTATGTCCATTCCGAAGGACGAGTTTGGCTATCCTCTTCCCGCAGAAGAGGAGGGTTCTGACGCCGACGAGTCCGATGAGGTCGAAGCAGGCGACGAGAACCTGTAACAGCACTTTGATGTAACCCAACACGAGGGGGCCCTTTCGATGAGATTTGACGATGCGTCCGAGATGTTCGAACGCGCCCGGCAGATGATCGAGGGGGCCTCCTCGATTGCTGTATCGGGTCATACCGACCCCGATGGCGACGCCCTGGGCAGCGTTCTTGCCATGACTCTGCTTATCGAGCAGATTTGGCCCGGCAAGACGGTCATGCCGCTTTTGGCAAACGACCGCCCAGTGCCTGCCAACCTTGCCTTTTTGCCTGCGGCCGAGCGTCTCCGCCCCGCGCAGGGCTTTGCGTGCTCCCCGGACCTCTTCATAAGCGTCGACACGCCTACCTGTGCCCGTCTGGCCGACTCGGGCCAGGTTCTGGTGCGCGCGGCCGCATGCGTGAGTTTTGACCACCATCCTGCGGTGGAGGACTCTTTCGACTGCGCATATACGAATCCTTCGGCTGCATCCTGCGCCGACGTGGTTCTCGATTTCGCAGACTACTTGGGAGCCCGACTTTCCTGCGACATCGCAACGTGCCTGCTTGCGGGCATCATCACCGATACGGGACGTTTCCAGTATCAAAACACCGACCCCCATGCGCTTGAAAGCGCCTCGCGTCTCGTGCAAGTGGGTGCCGACCCTTCGGATATCTGCTTGCATGTCTATCAGAGTAAAACCATGGCGCAGCTCAAGCTTCAGCAGGTCACGCTCGACCGGCTTGCCCTGGCATGCAACGATGAACTGGCGTACAGCTACGTGCTCCAGTCCGATTTTGCTTGCTTCGGCGCATCTGCCGCTGACTGCGACGAGCTGGTTGACAGCGTTCGCTCGCTGGGAGGCATCAAGGGCGTGCTGTTCTTGCGCGAACTGCCCGAGGGCGGGTTCCGTGGCAATCTGCGCTCCAAAGACGCATCTCGCGATGTGAGCCTCATCGCACGCAGGCTTGGAGGCGGCGGGCATAAGATGGCCTCGGGCTTTTCGGTTGCCGGCACGGCGCAAGAGGCCGTGGCGCGTGTCTGCGAGATATATGCCGACCTGTATCTTGACGCTGAAGGCGGTTCCCAATGAAGCGCACGCCAAGCGGTCTGAACCTACTTGTGGGCATCGACAAACCCTGTGGAATGACGTCGCATGATGTCGTGAACAAGGTGCGTCGCGCGTTGGGGGAGCGCCGAGTTGGGCATGCCGGCACGCTCGACCCCTTTGCCAGCGGCATCCTCGTGGTTGGCGTCGGTCAGGCCACACGACTCATGCAATATGCCACGAGCGACTTCAAGTCATATACAGCCCGCATCAGCTGGGGCATGGAGACGTTGACCGACGACCTCGAGGGCGAGGTTCGTTGCGAGGCACCCGTTCCCGAAGCGGTTCTCGACCAGGAGTACGCCACAGCGGCTCTCGAGAGGCTTTCTCGCCAAACGGAGCAGGTGCCCCCGGCGTTCAGCGCGATTAAGGTCGACGGTGTGCGCGCCTACAGCGAGGCTCGCAAGGGCCACGAGGTCGAGCTGGCTGCTCGCCCCATCGAGGTGCGCCAGGCCGAGCTTCTTGCCATGGGCGTCGATGAGCGCGGGCCTTGGTGGGACGTTGATTTCACGGTGTCGAAAGGCACCTACATCCGCGCCCTGGCACGCGATTTGGGCCGCATGTGCAAAAGCGCCGCATATCTGAGCGCGCTTTCGCGTACCTCAAGCGGCAAAGTTGATCGGTCAAGTTGCATGAGTCTGTCTGAACTCGAGCAAACCGAGACGCTGCGCGTCATCGATCCAGTCGAGCTTCTTGGATTTCCCGTCGTTCAGCTCGACGAACAGGGCGTGGCAGACATCAAGTGTGGCAAGAAGCTGTCGTGCGCACGCACCGATGGCGGCCGTGCTCTTGAGTTGCCCGAGGGGCAAACGCTGTGCCTGGTGGGTCAAAACAGGCTTTTTGCAATCGCAACTCGCTCACAAAAGGCTATAGTAGCTCTTTGTGTCTTTTCAGACGGCGTAAGCCGTGGGGACGTCGTCCTCGAGAACCGAAAGGGATTGCATTGACGAATTCGGCGATACTGGACCTCGCGCGCCGCACGTTTCTCCGTGATGTGCCCCTCGACGCGTGCGCGGTGCGTGGTTTCGGCCATCCTGATACGCGAATCATCCGCCCCGGTGTTTCACACGAGGGTTTCATCGGTGATGCCGTGTGCACCATCGGCGCCTTCGATGGAGTCCATCGCGGACACCGTTACCTTTTTCAGGCAACTATCCAAGACGCCCGTCGCCGTGGGGTTCCCAGCGTCATCTTGACGTTCGACCCCGATCCCGACGAGCTCTTTTTCCCAACGGCACGCATCCACAAGCTGCTTAACAACGAAGACCGACTTTCGTTTCTCACCAAGTTCGGGGCCGACTTCGTCGTGTGCCTGCCGTTCAACCGCGAGCTTGCCGCCCATAGCACCGAGGGGTTTTTCAAGACGTATGTCTTCCCCACGTTTATGCCCAAGGCCATCCACGTGGGAGCCGACTTCAAGCTGGGCGCGGGCAATGCCGGCAACGTGGCGGAGCTTCGCCAGTTGGGTTCGGTGCGTGGCCGTAGCTGGGAGGTCAACGGGTACGACTTGCTCTGCAATAGGGCGGCCCCCGTTTCCGCTACGCGCATTCGTCACCTTCTGATCGACGAGGGTGACTGCCGCACGGCAAACAACCTGCTCCAGCGTGCCCACTTTGTCCGCGGTACCGTTGTGCGTGGCAGGCAGAAGGGTCGCACCTTCGGCTTCCCCACGGCAAACGTCTCTCTCTCGTACCCTTATGTCGTGCCGGCCGAAGGCGTGTATGCCGGCCTTGTGCTCGTCGATGGCGTGGCATGGCCGTCTGCCATCAACGTAGGCATTCCCCGCACCTTTGCCGACGAGCCCAACTGTGCGAGCATCGAGGCGAATATGGTGGGCTTCAACGAGGACATCTACGGTCGCGAGGTTGCCGTTGCGTTTATCGAGAAGCTGCGTGGCCAGCAGAAGTTCGCCTCCCTTGACGAGCTTATGGCTGCGGTCAACGGTAACATCGACTGGGTGAGGACCAACATCGGGCCGACCGGCTTTAGGATTTAGCGTGTTCACTCCCGAAGAGAAGCAGAAGGTGCGCGAGGCAACCGACCTTGTGCAGCTTGTCGGCGAAACGGTGGCTTTGCGCCAGCGTGGCCATGACATGTGGGGCTGCTGCCCCTTCCATCACGAGAAGTCCCCGTCCTTTCATGTGATGCCTGACAGGGGATTCTGGAAGTGCTTCAGCTGCGGCAAGGGCGGCGACTGCTTCAACTTCGTGATGGAGCGCGACCACGTCGAGTTCCCCGAGGCCGTGCGCATCCTGGCCGACCGTGCAGGTATCGTGCTGTCCGATGACGGCTCGAGTTATAAGCGCGATCCCAACGCGACGCAAAAGGGCCGCTTGTATGAGGTTGTGCAGGCGGCGGCTGAGTTCTATCACGCCCAGCTCACCCGCTCGCGCACTCCAGCTGCGGCGGCTGCGCGTGACTATCTCGGGCATCGCGGCTTCGGCTCGGCGGTGGCACAGAACTGGACGTTGGGGTATGCGCCGGGCATGGGAGCACTGTCGCGCCATCTGTCTTCGCTTGGATTTTCGCCTCGCGAGATGGTCGACGCCAACCTGGCCATTCGCCGCGACGACGGCACGCTTGCCGACCGCTTCTACAACCGCGTGATGTTCCTCATCCGCGACGAGCGCGGCCGTGCCGTGGGTTTTGGCGGCCGCGTCCTCGATGACTCCAAGCCCAAGTACCTCAACACGTCCGACACGGCGGTCTTCCATAAGAAGGCGAACCTTTTCGCCCTCGAGCGGGCTAAGGCGTCTATCACCGCCAATCTTGAGGCCATCGTCATGGAGGGCTACACCGACGTCATCTCCTCCCACGAGGCGGGCATCACGAACTGCGTTGCCCCTTTGGGCACGTCGTTTACCTCTCAGCAGGTCAAGATGCTGTCGCGCTATCTCACGCCGGCAGGGGAGCGTCTGTCACGCGGTCGTATCGTCTGCCTGTTTGACGGCGACGAGGCCGGTCTCAAGGCGGCCGAGCGTGCGATGCAGTACGTCACGACCACGACCGCGGGCATGTACTGCGTCGTTCTCCCCGGTGGCATGGACCCTGCCGAGTACATTGCCGCGCAGGGCGTGCAGGCCATGCGCGACCGCATTGCCGAGTGCGTGCCGCTTGTGCGTTTCGTCATCGACCGCCATCTGGACCGTTTCGACATCTCTACGCCCGAGGCGAGGGCGTTGGCGCTTGCTGACGTCGTGGGTGCCATGGGGCCGATCAAGGGTAGCGTCTTGGCCGACGAGTACGTCGACTATGTGGCCGGAAGGCTCTTGGCCGACGTCTCGACGGTGCGTGCCGCACTTGCCAACGTGCGTTGGGTGGCTCCTCGCGAAGACGACTCAGATGAAGCCCCGCTCATCAGTGTGCGTCAGCAGTCGTTTGATGTGCGCGACCCCGAGCCGTCCTACGAGCACGTACAGCCTGCGCCCGTTGTTCCGCTTTTGCCTGAGGACGCCCGCGCCCTGCAGCTTGAGCGCGAGCTTCTGAGCGCCTTGGCGGCCGACGTGCGTGTTGCGAAGTGCTATGCCGACCGCGTTGCCCAGCTCACCTGGCGTGATCCCAGCCATGAGGCGATTGCCTGGGCCATCATGGCGGTTCAAGACGACGCGACTCCGCTGCAGGTGCTCGATGACGCCGAGGCCGTGTGCCCGGGCGCCGCGCAGATCCTGGCTTCGGGCGCGCGCGAGATTGAGGCCGACAAGAGCGCCTGCGCGGTGGAGGTGCTGCTCGACGACATTGAGGCGCGCGAGCTGCGCCGCGCTATCGAGGCGGGCCGCAGCGGGTTGCGCACCATCGATCCGCAGGACACGACGACCCTGCGCGACAAGATGGCGGCTCTTTCCGACCTCCAGCAGCGTCTTATGCAGCTGGAAGATAGGCGAAGAAAGCGCAACTAGGATTGACTTTAGGGGTATAAATCGTCATAATCAATAAGTTGCACACTAGTCGTATTGTGTCCTGTTTTCAATCGGTTGAATGAATCAGACGCTCGTTACGGCACTTAGAGGCGAAAGGACCCGGTTTGAGCAGCGAAAACAGTGTGGTGGCTTTTTCTAGCGAACTCTCATCGGCTATCGAGAAGCTCATTGCGACGAGCAAGCCCCTCGGTACGGTGACGGAAGACGAGATTCAGGTTGCCCTGGCGGACGTCGACGTCGACGCCGATGAGCTCAATGTCATCTATGACCAGGTCCGCGGTGCTGGCATCGAGATCACGACCGCTGGCTCCGCTGAAATCTCCGAGGAGGACGACGAGTCGTTCGCCGAGGAGCAAATCGAGGAGGAGATCGACACCTCCGAGGCCGCCGTCGTTGATGCCGAGCTCGGCAATGCACCCGTCACCGAGATTACCGGCAAGAAGCGCCGCAAGCATTCCCCGCGTCGCGACCAGACGCCCCAGCCTACTCAGCTCACGGGCGATCCGGTGCGCATGTACCTCAAGGAGATCGGCAAAGTCGACCTTCTGACCGCCTCCGACGAGGTCGACCTTGCCATGAAGATCGAGGCTGGCCTGGAGGCTTCGCGCAAGCTCGACGAGGCTCATGACAACGGCATCCAGCTTCCCCGCTCCGACCTGCGCCGTCTTACCAAGATTGAGCAGATCGGTGTCGAGGCCAAGCAGAAGCTCATCAGCGCCAACCTGCGACTCGTCGTCTCCATCGCCAAGCGTTATGTCGGTCGCGGCATGCTCTTCCTCGACCTCATCCAGGAAGGCAACCTTGGCCTTATCCGCGCTGTCGAGAAGTTCGACTACACCAAGGGTTTCAAGTTCTCCACGTATGCCACGTGGTGGATTCGCCAGGCCATTACGCGCGCCATCGCCGACCAGGCCCGCACCATCCGTATCCCCGTGCACATGGTCGAGACCATCAACAAGCTCGTCCGCGTGCAGCGTGCGCTTCTCCAGGAGCTCGGCCGTGAACCTACACCCGAGGAGATTGCCGAGAAGATGGACATGACGCCCGACCGCGTCCGCGAGATTCAGAAGATCTCCCAGGAGCCCGTGTCGCTCGAGACGCCTATCGGTGAGGAGGAAGACTCCCAGCTCGGCGACTTCATTGAGGACTCGCAGGCAGTGGTTCCTCCGGATGCTGCCAGCTTCTCGATGCTTCAGGAGCAGATCTCTCAGGTGCTTGACACGCTTGCCGAGCGCGAGCGCAAGGTCATCGAGCTTCGCTTCGGCTTGGCCGACGGTCATCCCCGCACGCTCGAGGAGGTTGGCAAGGAGTTTGGCGTTACCCGTGAGCGTATTCGCCAGATCGAGAGCAAGACGCTTGCCAAACTGCGTCACCCCTCTCGTTCGAGCAAGCTCAAGGACTTCATGGAGGAGTAATCCTCATATGTGTTCGAAATGTGTTGAAGTAAGATTCCAACAACTAGGACTTGCTTCGCCCGCTGAGATAAAGTATCTTTATTTCTTGCAAGCGCGTTTCTGAAAACCGCATTCCCCGATAGCTCAATGGTAGAGCACTCGGCTGTTAACCGAGTTGTTGCAGGTTCGAGCCCTGCTCGGGGAGCCATGTTAACTCTATGGCCGCCATTTTGGCGGCCATTTTTGTATCGCCCTCTTAGCTCAGTGGATAGAGCGTTCGCCTCCGGAGCGAAAGGCCGACGGTTCGATCCCGTCAGGGGGCACCATTGATCGCGCAAGCCCCGTACACTGCAAACGTGCAGCGTATGGGGCTTTTTCTTTGCACGTTTTCTTCAGGGGCCGCGGTGTCCTTTTGTCTTTTGGCTCCTGCGTGCGCTTGTGTCCGGGCGCTATGCTAGTATTCAAGTGCATTCTCGTATCCGGCGCATGCCTTTTTCAACAACCTCGCTGGTTTCGGAGGGACTCTTTGTCTGACGCACTCACCCCCGCAGTCTCTTCAGGCGTCACGATCGACGCCGAGGGACGCAAGCAAATTCGCAAGAGCACGGTTTTCATCCTCAAGCAGCTCGTGACGCGCGACTTCAAGCTCAAGTATCGTCGCTCCGTGCTGGGTGTGGTTTGGAGCGTTCTCAACCCGCTTCTTATGATGGCGGTCCTTACGCTCGTCTTCTCCACCATGTTCCGTTTTGATATCGAGAACTATCCCGTCTACCTCATCTTGGGCATGACGCTGTTCTCGCTCATGGCCGACTCCACCAACGCCGGCATGCTCTCCATCATCGACTCGTCGGCCCTTCTCAAGAAGGTGCGCATCGAGAAGGTGGTGTTCCCGCTCGAAAAAGTCTTCTTCGCGGTGGTCAACTACCTTTTCTCGTTCATCGCCGTATTGGGCGTCATGCTGTTCTTTCGCATATCGCCTTCACCTACGATGCTGGCGTTTCCGCTCTTGCTCATCTACGTTTTCCTGTTCTGTGCCGGTGTGTCGCTTCTGCTGAGTGCGCTTACGGTCTTTTTCCGCGATGTCATTCACCTTTGGAGCGTCGTGATCACCGCCTGGAACTACCTCACGCCTGTTTTCTGGCCTGAGAGCTACCTTGACAATCTCTCGGGTGGTCTGCAGGGGCTTCTGCTCACCGTTGAGCATCTCAACCCCATGTATTACTTCATCTCCTACATGCGTCAGATCATGATGTACGGCACCATGCCTGACCTGCAGTTCAACCTGATGTGCCTGCTCTTTGCCGTGGTCACGTTTGCCGTGGGACTTTTTGTCTTCCGCAAGACCGAGCACAAGTTCATTCTGTACATTTAGTCACGGAGGGCCCCGATGTCTGCAACCGACACGCCTGAAAGCACTGCGGCCACTCCCGAGCCCGTCGTTGTGGTCGACCATGTCAACATGGTCTTCAATATGGCCAGCGAGCGTCTGAACAGCCTCAAGGAGTATTTCCTTGCGCTTGTGAAGGGCAAGCTCATGTTCAAGGAGTTCCGTGCCTTGAACGACATCTCGTTCACTGTGAACCGCGGCGACGTCTTCGGTCTGGTGGGCACGAACGGCTCGGGCAAGTCCACCATGCTCAAGATCATCGCTGGCGTACTTGAGCCCACGAACGGTTCCTGCCGCGTCAACGGCACCATTGCCCCGCTCATCGAGCTGGGTGCAGGCTTTGACTTCGAGCTCACGGCCCGTGAGAACATCTATCTCAACGGAGCCCTTTTGGGCTATTCCAAGCAGTTCATCGAGGAAGCGTTCGACGATATCGTCGACTTTGCCGAGCTGCGCGACTTCCTCGACGTGCCGCTCAAGAACTATTCGAGCGGTATGGTGGCGCGCATCGCCTTTGCCATCGCCACGGCCACCAAGCCTGACCTGCTTATCGTTGACGAAGTCCTTTCCGTGGGCGACTTCCTGTTCCAACAGAAGTGCGAGCAGCGCATCAACAGCCTCATCAACGACGACCACGTCACCGTCCTCATTGTTTCTCACTCCACCGAGCAGATCGAGCGCCTGTGTAACCGCTGTGTCTGGATTGAGAAGGGCCAGCTGCGCATGGTGGGTCCCGCCCAGGAGGTCTGCCAGGCGTACCGCTCCCTGGGACAGTAGTGCGATGACTCCCGACGTCTCGACTCCTCTGTCGCCTGTCGCTTCTGCGTGCGCCGCGTGCGTCTCGCCCGAGGGCGAGCGCGTTACAGGCGCTTGTGCATCAATGGGGGAGGCCGCCCCTTTCTTCTCCATCGTGATGCCCTGCTACGGTGTGGAGGCCTACATCGGCCAGGCCCTTGAGTGCATCTTGAAGCAGACCGAGCGTTCTTGGGAGCTTATCGTGGTCGACGACGCCACGCCCGACGGCTCGGCCCTCATTGCCGAACGTGCGGCTGCGGGTGATGCGCGCATTCGTGTCGTGCACCATGAGCGCAACCTCGGTTTGTCTGGTGCGCGCAATACGGGAATCTCTCTGGCTCGGGGCGAGTATGTATGGATCTGCGATCCTGACGATACCTATGAGTCCGATGTGCTGAGCCGAGCGCGGCATATTCTCGGGCGCAGCCATGCCGATGTGTGCCTCTTCGGCTACTGCGAGGAGTATTACGACGAGTCGGGCGCCTTCATGTACCGCAACGACCTGCCGCTTGAGGCGGGGGAGTACCTCTCACCGCAAGACTGGCACAGCCTTGTCATCGCTTGGGAGAGCTCCACGCACTTCGGGTACGCGTGGAACAAAATCTATCGTCGCGCATGTATCGACGAGGGCTCTTGCTCCTATGAGAATGTGCGCCTCATCGAAGACGTGCTTTTCAACGTCGAGTTCTTTGCCCGGGCGCGCTCCGTTGTGGTTTTAGACGGCACTCCCTACCATTATGCCAAGCGCAAGGGTTCGAGCCTCACGAACGCAAACGCCTACGGCGCACGCGAGTACTTTGACCTGCATGTGCGTCGCGTGAGTGCCCTGCGCGACCTTTTGTGCTCATGGGACGTGCTTGACGAGCATGCTGCCGGCATCTTGGGCGGGCTTTATGGCCGCTATGTCCTTTCGGCTTTGGAGCGCGCATGCTATCCTCGCGAGGGGCTTTCGCACGGGCAGCGCATTGCATGGTGCCGAGAGATTTTGGGCATCGAGCTTTCTCACACGTTGCTGCCGCAGGCGTGCGATCAGGGCAGTCGCGCCCTTCGCGCGGGACTTTCCGTACTCAAGACGTCTTCGCCGCGCTTGTGCGTGGCATTTGCGCGCACCATATACCTCGTCCACACGAAGGCCTACGGCGTGTTCACGCGCCTGCGGTCGGGGAGATGACCGTCATGCCTGCTCCTAGCCAAGTGGCGCCCGCTCTCACGGTCGCCATGCCTTGCTACAACGTCGCACGCTACCTCGAGCGCGGCCTCACCTCGTTCGACGACGCCCGTCTCGAGGGTCTGGTCGAGCTCATTGTGGTTGACGACGGTTCCACCGATGCCACGGCTTCCATTGCGCAGGCTTTTGTTGAGCGCCGACCCCAGGTCTTTCGTCTCATCAGCAAGCCCAACGGTGGCCACGGCTCTGCGGTCAACACGGGTTTGACGCAGGCTCGCGGCACGTATTTCCGTGTCGTCGATGGCGACGACTGGGTCGATACCGACGAGCTTGTGCGATTTGCGCAGCTCCTTGTCCAGGCCACGTCCGACCTTGTGGTTGACGTCAAGACGGAAGTGGACATGGCGACCATGTCTCCGCGCGTTTTCCCGCTTCCTGCCGAGCTTGTGCAAGGCGAGGCCTGCGACCTCGAGAGCGTGTGCATGCTCGATGCCTTCGCGCCCAACGTCATGATTCACACGCTCACTGCGCGCGTCGCCTACTTGCGCTCCATCTCGCTTCGCCTTCTGGAAAAGACGTTCTACGAGGACCTCGAGTTCGTGGTGAAGGCCACGCTCGACGCCGCCGACGTGGAGTTCGTCGACACGCGCGTCTACCAGTACCTCGTGGGCAACGCCAGCCAGTCGGTGGCCGACGAGGGCTATGTGCGCAGGTGGGACGACCATACGCGCGTCTGCGAGGAACTCCTGGCACTCCTGAGCGACCGCAAGGAGAATCTGTCGCCCATACGCCTTGCCTACCTGCAGCGTCGATGCGCGCTGCTGTCCAACACGCACTACAACATCGCCCTCATCTTTGACAAGGACCGTGCCCGTGGCGCACGCCGCGCCAAAGCCTATCGTGCCGCGTTGCGCGCAAACCACCCGGATGTCGCCCGTTTGTCGGACTCGCACTACCGCAAGGCGATGGTTCTTCATGTTCTTGGCGTAGACAGTCAAAAGAAACTCGACAGTCTCCGGAGGTAGATTTATAATACTGCTAACCTTTAAGTGCGGTACCGTGAGACCGCCAAGGACCATCAGCGAAATAGTGCTCGCGTTATGAATGCTAGAGCGTCCGATGCCTCACGGGTGTTGGGCGCTTTTTTCATGAAAGGAGCGTGAGGTGGCAAAAGAGCTCAAGCCCAAGGCGGTCGTCATGGACGCCGATGCTGTGTCGCGTGCGATGACGCGCATAGCGCACGAGATTCTCGAGGCCAACGGCGGGGCAGACAACCTTGTCATCGTCGGTATCGTGACCCGCGGCAAGGACCTCGCCGAGGATCTCTGCACAAGGATCGAGTCTATCGAGGGCACCCGCCCCGAGATGGGCACCCTCGACATCAGCCTGTACCGAGACGACTACGGCAGGCGCATTGCGCCCGTCCTGCACGGTACCTCTCTTCCCTTTTCACTCGAGGGCAAGACAGTCGTCCTGGTAGACGACGTGTTGTTCACGGGCCGTACCATCCGTGCCGCGCTTGACGCGCTTATGGACTACGGCCGCCCCGATGCGGTGCGCCTGGCGGTCGTCGTTGACCGCGGCCATCGCGAGCTGCCCATCAGGGCCGATTACGTGGGCAAGAACGTGCCCTCTTCGCACGCTGAGACCGTGCATGTGTGCCTCGAGCCGTATGACGGCAAGACGGCTGTTGAGATTTGGGACGCCCAGGATTGGGCGGCCGTGAAAGCGGCCCGTCACGAGGGGAGAACGGCATGCTAAGCGTGCGCAACCTCATCAATACCCCGGAGCTTACGCGCGACGACATCGAGCAGATTCTCGATTGCGCACACACCTTCGAGGAAGTCAACTCCCGCACTATCAAGAAGCTCCCGACCCTTCGCGGTCGCACGGTGGTGAACCTGTTCCTCGAGCCCTCCACGCGTACGAAGAGCTCTTTTGAGCTTGCTTGCAAGCGTCTGGGCGCCGACACGCTTTCTGTTGCAGGCTCCTCGAGCTCGGTGGTGAAGGGCGAGTCGCTCGTCGACACCGTCAAGACGCTCGACTCCATGGGCGTGGACATGTACATCTGCCGCGCCAAGAACGCGGGCACCCCCAACATCGTGGCCGCCACCTCCCAGGCTCGCGTGGTCAACGCTGGCGACGGCAAGCACGCCCATCCCACCCAGGCCCTGCTCGACCTGTATACCATCCGCAAGCGGTTCGGCCACATCGACGGCCTGCGCGTGGGCATCGTGGGCGACTCGGTGCACTCCCGCGTTGTGGGCTCTCTTGCCCCGGCGCTTGTGAAGATGGGCGCCGAGGTGACGCTCGTGGGCCCGGGTCCCTTCCTGCCGGTCCGCCCCGACGTGCTTGGCGCCAAGAGCACCCGTGACTTCGACGCGCTTCTTCCCGACCTCGACGTCGTGTACATGCTGCGTGTGCAGCAGGAGCGTATGGAGGGTGCCTCCATCCCCTCCACGAGGGATTACTCGTTGCTGTTCGGTCTTGACGAGCGCCGTGCCAAACTCATGGCCCCGCAGGCCGTCGTCATGCACCCCGGTCCCATCAACCGTGGCGTCGAGATGTGCTCCCAGGTGGCAGACGCCGCAAACTCGCTTATCACGAGCCAGGTCAACGCAGGCGTGAGCGTGCGTATGGCCGTCATTTATCTTCTTCTTGGAGGTGAAGGCAATGTTGTTGCTTAAGGGTGGCCATCTCGTCGATCCCCAGGTTGGGCTCGACGCCGTGCTCGACGTTCTCGTGGGCGACGACGGCAAGATCTGCCAGCTCGGCGAAGGTATTGAGCCCGCTGAGGGTTGCCAGGTCGTTGATGCGGCCGGCAAGTACGTCATCCCCGGTCTTGTGGACATCCATGTGCATTTCCGCGACCCCGGCCTTGAGTACAAGGAGACCATCGAGGGCGGTTGCCGCTCGGCTGCCAAGGGCGGCTACACCGATGTGTGCACCATGCCCAATACCAAGCCCGTGTGCGATGACGCTTCTGTTGTCGTCTACCAGCTTGCCAAGGCTGCCGCCGCCGGGCTTGCCCGCGTCCACCCCATCGGCGCCATCACCAAGGGCGAGGCCGGCGAGAGCCTGGCCGAGATCGGCAACCTCTACAAGGCAGGCGTGTGCGCCTACTCCGACGACGGCCGCGGCGTGCAGTCGGCCGGCATGCTGCGCGCGGCCATGGACTACATCGCGCAGTTCGACCGCGTCGCCATCAGTCACTGCCAGGATGAGTCGGTCGTGGGCAAGGGTGTCGTGAACGAGGGCGTCGTCTCGAGCCGCCTGGGTCTGGCCGGTTGGCCCGCCCAGGGCGAGGAAGTCCAGGTCGGTCGCGACATTCTCCTCTCTGAGCTTACGGGCTGCCCCCTGCATATCGCCCATGTCACCACGGCCCAAGCCGTTGACATGGTCGTGCGCGGTCGCGAGCGCGGCATCGAGGTCAGCTGCGAGGTCTGCCCGCACCACCTGTTCCTCTGTGAGGACGACATCACCGACGATTACGATACCAACTACAAGATGAACCCGCCGTTGCGCACGCATGAGGACATGCTGGCTCTCCAGGATGCCCTCTGCGACGGTCGTATCGACTGCATCGTGAGCGACCATGCCCCTCATGCCGCGCACGAGAAGGCACTCGAATTCGAGCTTGCTCCCTTCGGCATCGTCGGCCTTGAGACCGAGCTGCCGCTCGTCCTCACGCACCTGGTCAACACTGGCAAGATGAGCTGGAACCGCCTTGTTGACGCCATGTGCGTACGTCCCCGCCAGATCTGCCGCCTGCCGCGCGTCGCGATCGAGGCCGGCTGCGAGGCGACGCTCACTGTGGTCGACCCCGCCGAGCGTTTTACCGTGACCGAGGACTTCCTCGAGTCGCGTGCCAAGAACTCGCCCTTCATCGGCGCCGAGCTTTGCGGCCGCGCCGTGTACGCCTTCGTCGAAGGCAAAGCCATACTTGCTAACGGAGAGGTGGTTTCCCAGTGAACCCTTTGATTGATGACGGCTCCACCCCTAGGGCCCTTCTTGCACTCGAAGACGGCAGTGTATTCGAGGGCCTGTCCTGCGGCGCCGCCGGTGAGACCTTCGGCGAGGTCGTGTTCAACACCTCCATGGTGGGCTACCAGGAGATCGTGAGCGACCCTTCCTACGCCGGCCAGATCGTCACGCTGACCTACCCGCAGGTGGGCAACTACGGCGTGTGCGAGGAGGTCATGCAGTCCCCCGAGCTCTATCTGCGCGGTCTGGTCGTGCGTGATATGTGCCGCACCCCCAACAACTGGACGAGCACGGGCAGTCTGCCTGAGCTGCTGAGCAACCACGGCGTCGTGGCCATCGAGGGTGTCGACACCCGTGCCCTCACGCTCACCATCCGCGACAAGGGTGCCATGCGTGCCGCCATCTCCACGGTCGACCTCGATCCTGAGAGCCTCGTCGCCCGTGTGCGTGCAAGCGAGCGCATCTCCGAGCACAACTTCGTGCCCGACGTCTCCCGCAAGGAGATTGTCACCCTTCCCGCCCAGGGCGAGCGCCGCTTCCGCGTCGTCGCTTTCGACTGCGGCGTCAAGCAGGGCATTCTCGACGGTCTGACGAGCCGTGGCTGCGAGGTCACCGTCGTGCCGTGGGACACCCCCGCCGAGAAGGTCCTCGAGATGGATCCCGACGGCGTCTTCTTCTCCAACGGCCCGGGCGACCCCGAGCAGGTCGGCCCCACGGCCGCCGCTGCCCGCGCCATCATCGGCAAGAAGCCGGTGTTCGGCATCTGCCTGGGCAACCAGCTCATCTCCATCGCCGCTGGCTCCGAGATTGAGAAGCTGCCCTACGGCCACCATGGCGGCAACGAGCCGGTCATGAACCTGCTCACTGGCAAGGTCGAGATCACGGCCCAGAACCACAACTACGGCCTGGTCTTCAAGACCATGGGCGAGCTCGTTCCCGAGCTGTCCGGCGGTGTCACCGAGCACTTCGATGACATGCGCGAGTGGAGCCGCCGCGGCATCGCACCCGTCGTGATGACCAAGGAGCTCGGCCGCGTGCGCCTGACCCACGTCAATCTCAACGACGGCACGCCCGAGGGTATCCAGTTCCTCGATGCGCCTACGTTCTCCGTGCAGTACCACCCCGAGGCTTGCCCCGGCCCGCACGACTCCGCTTACCTCTTCGAGGCCTTCTGCCGCCTCATGGAGGGCAAGGAAGACTATCTAGCCATCGACGTTCGCGAGGGGAGGCGCTTCTAGATGCCGAAGCGCACCGACATTAAGAAGATTCTCGTTATCGGCTCGGGCCCCATCGTCATTGGTCAGGCCTGCGAGTTTGACTACTCCGGCACCCAGGCCTGCCGCGCTCTTCGCGAGCAGGGCTACGAGGTCGTCCTGGTCAACTCCAACCCGGCCACCATTATGACCGACCCCGACACGGCCGACCGCACCTACGTCGAGCCCATCACGCCCGAGTCGGTGGAGCGCGTCATCGCCAAGGAGCGCCCCGACGCGCTGCTCCCCAACATGGGCGGCCAGACCGCGCTTAACTGCGCCGTCGCCCTCGGCGAGGCCGGCATCCTCGACAAGTACGGCGTCGAGACCATCGGTTGCGACGTCGACTCCATCAAGATCGGCGAGGACCGCAAGCTCTTCGCCGAGGCCATGGCCGACATCAACCTTGAAGTTGCCCGCTCCGGTTTCGCCTACTCGATGGCCGATGCCGAGAACATCGTCGCTGACCTGGGCTTCCCCGTCGTCATCCGCCCCTCCTTCACGCTGGGCGGTGCCGGCGGCGGCGTGGCCTACGACATGGCCGGCCTGCGTGAGATCGTCTCGCAGGGCCTGGAGCTCTCTCCGGCCCACGAGGTCCTCGTCGAGGAGTCCATCGAGGGTTGGAAAGAGATCGAGATGGAGGTCATGCGTGACGCTGCCGGCAACGGCATCATCATCTGCTCCATCGAGAACCTCGATCCCATGGGCGTGCACACCGGCGACTCCATCACCGTCGCCCCTGCTCAGACTCTGACCGATGTCGAGCTGCAGCGTCTGCGCGACTACTCGCTGGCAGTTCTGGAGCGCGTCGGCGTCGCCACGGGCGGCTCCAACGTGCAGTTCGCCGTCAACCCCACCGACGGCCGCATCATCATCATTGAGATGAACCCCCGCGTGAGCCGTTCCTCCGCTCTCGCCTCCAAGGCCACGGGCTTCCCCATCGCCAAGGCTGCCGCGCTTCTCGCCGTGGGCTACACGCTCGACGAGATCCTCAACGACATCACTCGCGTGACTCCCGCCTGTTTCGAGCCCTCCATCGACTACTGCGTCGTCAAGGTTCCCCGCTTTGCCTTCGAGAAGTTCAAGGGCACCGACGAGACCCTCACTACGCGCATGAAGTCGGTCGGCGAGGTCATGGCTATCGGCCGCACCTTCGAGGAGGCCCTGCAGAAGGCCATGCGCTCCCTCGAGCTCGGCCATGACGGCCTGGGCGCCGACGGCAAGGACGACTTCGACGAGAGCCGCTTCCGTGAGCTCGTGAGCCGCCCCACGCCCGAGCGCATCTACTACGTGGCTGAGGCCCTGCGCCGCGGCTGGAGCATCGAGGACGTCAACTCCCTCAACAACATCGACCCGTGGTTCCTCAACCGTATCGCCGACATCGTGAAGGCTGAGAAGGTCATCGCCGACAAGGGTCTCGCTGGCCTCGACGCCGAGACGATGCACCTGGTCAAGGCCATGGGCTTCTCCGACCGCCAGGTCGCTTGGCTCACCAAGACCGACGAGGACACGGTGCGCGCCCGCCGCAAGGAGCTCGGCGTCGTCCCCAACATCAAGACGGTCGACACCTGCGCCGGCGAGTTCCCGGCCCGCACGAGCTACCACTACAAGACCTACGAGGGCCAGGGTGCAAGCGAGTTCCATGAGGCCGAGAAGCCCCGCGCCATCATCCTGTCGGCCGGCCCCAACCGCATCGGCCAGGGCATCGAGTTTGACTACTGCTGCTGCCATGCGGCCTACGCCCTGCACGACCAGGGTTATGAGACCGTCATGATCAACTGCAACCCTGAGACGGTCTCCACCGACTACGACACCTCCGATCGCCTGTACTTCGAGCCGCTCACCTTCGAGGACGTCATGGACATCGTCGAGGCCGAGAAGCCCGCAGGCGTCATCGTAACGCTCGGTGGCCAGACGCCCATCAAGCTTGCCAAGCGCCTTGCCGACGCCGGCGTGCCGATCATGGGCACCCAGCCCGAGGCCATCGACCTTGCCGAGGACCGCGAGCTGTTCAGCGAGCTGCTCGACAAGCTCGACATCTCCTATCCCGCCTCCTCCACGGCCGAGACCTACGAGGACGCCGTCGAGGTTGCCGGCCGCATCGGCTACCCGCTGCTCGTCCGTCCCAGCTACGTGCTCGGCGGTCGCGGCATGGCCATCGTCTACGATCCCAAGAGCCTGCGCACTTACATGGACGAGGCTGCCCATGTCACGCCCGACCACCCCGTCTACCTCGACTCCTTCCTTGAGGACGCCGTCGAGCTCGACGTCGATGCCTTGGCTGACGGCACCGAGTGCTACGTGGGCGCGGTTCTCGAGCACATCGAGGAGTGCGGCATCCACTCGGGCGACTCTGCCTGCTGCACGCCGCCCTTCAGCCTCTCCGACAAGCTCGTCGAGCGCGTGTGCGAGATCACCCGCCAGCTGGCCCTTGCCACGGGTGTGCGCGGCCTCATGAACGTGCAGTACGCCGTGAAGGACAACACCGTCTCGGTCATCGAGATGAACCCGCGCGCCTCGCGCACCGTTCCCTTCTCGAGCAAGGCCACGGGCGTGCCGCTGGCCAAGTACGCAGCTCTTATCATGCAGGGTGCCAAGATCGCTGATCTCAACCTGCCGGCCCCCAACCGCGAGCTGGGCTACTACGCCTGCAAGGAAGCCGTCATGCCCTTCGGCCGCTTCCCCGGCGCCGACGTCGTGCTTGGCCCTGAGATGAAGTCGACCGGCGAGGTCATGGGCATTGGTCGCAGCTTCCCTGAGGCATACGCCAAGACCCAGCTTGCCATCGACTACTCGCTGCCCACCGAGGGCACCTGCTTCATCTCGGTCAACGACCGCGACAAGCGCAACGTCATCCCGATTGCCCGCGACCTGTCCAACCTGGGCTTCAAGATTGTGAGCACCTCCGGTACCGCCAAGGCCCTGCGCGCCGCTGGCATCGAGGTTGAGGTTGCCCGCCGCATGAGCGAGATGCACCCCAACATCGGCGACGTCATCGCTGCCGGTGGCATCCAGTTCATGATCAACACCCCCGGCGGTGCCGGTACTCGTAACGACGGCTTCAAGCTGCGTAGCGCAGCCGTTCGTCACAGCCTGTGCTACGTCACCACGCTGTCGGCCGCCAGCGCCTTCGTCTCGGCCATCCAGCTCGTGCAGCGCTCCAAGCTCGAGGCCTTCGCACTGCAGGATCTGGCGACGATGGGGGAGGAGTAGGGCATGCCCGTACCTTCCACCGCGTATTGTTACGATTTCAAAATCCTCGAGAACGAGCAGGTAGCACCCCAGATGATGCGCCTGCGTCTCGAGTGCCCCGAGCTTGCCCGCTCCATTGAGCCGGGCCAGTTCATGAACCTGAGGGTTCCGGGCGACCCCAGTGAGATTCTGCGCCTGCCGTTCTCCTGGTCCTGCAAGGACGCGGAGGCTGGCTGGGTTGAGTTTGCTTACCTGGTGATCGGCAAGGGTACCGAGCGCCTTGCCGGTCTCCACGTGGGCACGACCTCCGACCTTCTTGGACCTGCCGGCCATGGCTGGCAGGTCCCTGCCGGGGCCAAGCGTGCCATGGTCGTGGGCGGCGGTTCGGGTATCGTGCCTGTGGTGCCGCTCGTAGGCGCTCTGCGCGAGGCAGGCGTGGCCTGCGACTTCGTGCAGGGTGCCCCCACGGCCGCCCGCGTCATCTACGAGAAGGAGATCTGCGAGGGCGGCGCCGAGCTCTTCATCAGCACCGATGACGGCACGCGCGGCACGCACGGCTTCACCACCGCCGTCGCCGAGAAGCTTCTCGGCGAGCGCGACTACGACGTCGTCTTCACCTGCGGCCCCCAGCCGATGATGCGCGGCATCTGGAAGCTTGCGCAGGCTCACGGCGTCGCATGCCAGGTCTCCATGGAGAAGCTCATGGCCTGCGGTTTCGGCGTGTGCACCACGTGCCTTTGCGAAACCATCATGGGTCGCAAGGGTGCCTGCATGGACGGCCCCGTCTTCGACGCAGCGGAGGTGATCTGGTGAGCGGCGTGAACATGGCCGTCGATTTTGCCGGCATCAAGATGAAGAACCCCATCAACACCGCCTCCGGCACGTTTGGTGCGGGTTATCAGTTCCAGCACTTCATGGACGTCACCGCCCTGGGTGCGATCACCACCAAGGGCGCCTCTGCCGTGCCGTGGCCGGGCAACCCCCAGCCCCGCATGGCCGAGGTCTGCTCGGGCATGCTCAACTCGGTTGGTCTCACCAACCCCGGTGTGCGTGCTCTTGTGGAGGACTGCGGCGAGTATCTCGAGGGCCTCACGAAGGCTGGCACGGCGGTCATCTGCCAGGTTGCCGGTCACAGCGTCCAAGAGTACATCGATGCGCTCGATCTCTACGAGGAGCTTGCCCCATGGGCGAGCGGCTTCGAGCTCAACATCTCCTGCCCCAACGTCTCGAAGGGCGGCCTGGCCATGGGTGCCACGCCCGAGAGCGCGGCGGAGGTCGTGACTGCATGCCGCCCGCACACCAAGCGCCCCCTCATCGTGAAGCTGGCGCCCGCCCGCGCCAAGGAGGTCGCTCCCGCCGTTGAGGCTGCCGGTGCCGATGGTCTCACCGTCATCAACACGATTCCCGCGATGTCCATCGACGTGCGCACGCGCAGGAGCCGCGTGTCGCGTCCCACGGCCGGTCTCTCCGGTCCTGCCATCCACGCCATCGCGGTGCGCATCGCCTGGGAGGTCTGCCAGGCTGTGAGCATCCCTGTGTGCGGCATCGGCGGTATCACCTCCGGCGAGGACGCAGCCGAGTTCATCCTCGCAGGCTGCCGCGCCGTGTCGGTGGGCACCCAGAACATGGTGGAACCCGCCGCCGCCGTGCGCATCCTCGGTGAGCTCGAGCAGTGGGCCGCCAGCCAGGGCGTGTCCGACATCAACGAGCTCGTGGGAGGTTTCATATGCTAGAGGCTGCCGATCACGTCATCGTCGCATTCGACTGCACCCAGGAGCGCGCCTACGAGCTCGCCGACGAGCTTTCCGGCCAGCTTGCCTGGGCAAAGGTCGGCATGGAGCTCTTCTATGCCTGCGGAGCCGACCTCGTGCGCGATCTCAAAGCCCGTGGTCTCAAGGTGTTCCTCGACCTCAAGCTCAACGACATCCCCAACACCGTGAAATGTGCCTCGCGCGTGCTTGCCGGCCTGGGTGTCGACATGATGACGATCCACGCATCGGGCGGTCCCGCCATGGTGGCGGCTGCCCGTGAGGGTCTCGACGAGGGCGCAGCGGCCGCTGGCTTGCCCGCACCCAAGCTCCTCGCCGTCACGGTGCTCACGAGCATGGACGCCGCCCAGCTTGCCGCCGTGGGCGTGGAGCATCCCATTGCCGAGCAGGCCGACCTGCTTGCCCGCATGGCGCTCGACAACGGTGCCGACGGCGTGGTGTGCTCTGCCTTCGAGGCTGCAGCCATGCGCCGCTCCCTCGGCGAGCAGGCCCTCATTGTGACGCCCGGCATCCGCCCCGCGGGTGCCGCCGCGGGCGACCAGTCCCGCGTTGCGACGCCTGCCATGGCCATCGGCGAGGGTTCGACCCACCTGGTCGTGGGCCGTCCTGTCACCAAGGCCGACGTTCCTGCCACGGCCCTGTCTGCCATCCTCGACGAGGTGCAGGGCGTGCTCGACCAGGCGAAGGGTGAGTAGCATGGGCCGTCTCTTCGTCGTCTCCGGTCCTGCCGGCGCAGGCAAGGGCACCATTTTGGGTCGCGTGCGCGAGCAGCGCCCCGACCTGGCGCTCAGCGTCTCCGCTACGACGCGCGCCCCGCGTGTCGGCGAGCAGGAGGGCGTCTCCTACTACTTCCTCACCGAGGAGGAGTTCCGCCGTCGCATCGACGCTGGCGACTTCCTCGAATGGGCCAACGTTCACGGCAACCTCTACGGCACACTGGTGAGCGAGGTTCGCTCCAGGCTCGAGGGCGCCTCGCTCATCTTGGAGATCGATCCCCAGGGCGCCATGAACGTGCGTCGCATGATGCCCGACTGCGTGCTTGTCTTCATTGCCCCGCCCAGTGTGGAGGTGCTGCGCGAACGCCTTATCGGACGCGGCTCTGAGACGCCGGAGACGCTTGCCGTGCGCTTGGCCGACGCCGAGCAAGAGATGCTGACCGCCAAAGATTATGACGAGGTTGTAGTTAACGACAATCTCGACGTTGCAGTTCAGCGTTTCATGGAGATAATGAAACGTTACGAAGACTAGTAATCTTTAACCTGCAACACTCAGCCCATTCGGGCGGGTCTGGAAGGATGGATAATGTCCGTAGTTGATCCCACCATTGACGAGCTGCTTGCTGTGACCGACGAGAACCGCTTCCTCCTGTGCGAGATGGCGGCCCGCCGTGCCCGTGACATCAACGATATGATGCGCAACCAGCACAACCGCGCCGAGCAGCTTGCCGATATCGAGGATATCTCGATGCTCATGAGCGACGACGAGGGCCATGCTCCCAACCCGCTTTCCATCGCCTTCAGCGAGATTGCTCCCAAGCATGACGAGGATGGCGACCTGGAGCCGGGTTCCCTGAGCTTTGACGAGCGCAACCTCAACAAGGCCCTCGGCCTTGCCGAGGCCCCCGAGACTGAGGAAGAGGTCTCCATCGACGACCTCGTCTCCCAGATTGATGAGGCCCTCGAGGCTCAGCCCGCTGAGGCTGCCGAGGTTGCTGCCGACGACGAGCCTGCGCAGGCTTAGTCGTGGCGGCGTTTGTTTGCCTGGTCCACTATCACGAGATCGGTCTCAAGGGAAACAATCGCAGTACGTTCGAGCATAAGTTGATCGACAACTTGCGGGCAACCCTCAAGGGGTTGCCCGTTTCGTCTGTCGAGCGCATCTCTGGACACCTGCTTGTGAGGCTTGCCCCTGCTGCCGACTATGATGCGGCCATGATTGTCTATGAGCGCATTCGCCAGACCCCTGGCGTTGCCCGCGTGTCGTTTGCTCGCTGCTGCGAGGTCTCAAGCGAGCAGTATTGCGAGGCGGCCTATCTCGAGCTTGCCGCATCCGGCGATTTCGAGAGCTTTAAGGTCGACTCGCGTCGCTCCAACACTAACATCGCCCTCAATTCGCTCGACCTCAACAGGGAGGTCGGCTCGTATCTGTGCGAGTGCTTCCCCGACAAGGTCGTGCGCATGAAGGGGCAGGACCGCACGGTCCACGTCTACGTCATCCAGGGATCGGTCTACGTGTACGTCAAGACCGACGAGGGCGTCGGTGGCCTTCCGGTCGGTTCGGCTGGCAAGGTCATCTCGCTTCTGAGCAGCGGCATCGACTCCCCGGTTGCTTCCTGGCGCATGCTGCGTCGAGGGGCGATCGTCGTGGGCCTGCACTTCTCTGGCCGTCCTCAGACCTCCGACACGAGCGAGTGGCTTGTACAGGACATCATCGAGAAGCTGTCGCCTGCTGGCGGTTTCGGAAGGCTCTACGTGGTGCCGTTCGGCGACATTCAGCGCCGCATTGCCCGCGCCGTGCCCGATGACCTGCGCATCATCATGTATCGCCGCATGATGTTCTCGTTTGCCTGCCGCTTGTCTGCCATCGAGCATGCAAAGGCCCTAGTCACGGGTGAGAGCCTGGGCCAGGTTGCCTCTCAGACTCTTGAGAACATCATGGCGGTCGACGAGATGTCCACCATCCCCGTGTTCCGCCCGCTTATCGGCAGCGACAAGCGCGAGATTATGGCGGAGGCCGAGCGCCTCGGCACACTTGAGATCTCCAACCAGAAGGCGGCCGACTGCTGCACGCTCTTCATGCCGCGCAGCCCTGAGACGCATGTACGTCTTTCTGAGGCTCACGAGGTGTGGGACTCGTTTGACCACGAGGCCATGCTCGATGAGATGATGGACCTGCTTGAGTACCGCAGCTTCAACTGCCCTTCCTACGTGGCTCCCAAGCAGTTCCACGAGATCCACCCCGAGCTCGCTCCCGCCTTGCGGCTCTAGCCGCTTAGGGCGCGATACGCGTGACGGGCGTCACACACCACGTGACGTAGGTCACATGTGACGCGCCTGTGACAAAATTAATGTGTCTACCTGCTGGTTTGACACAATTGAGACAAGACACACCCCCGCCGGGAGCCGTATGGTTCGCTGCGGGGGTGTTTTGTTGTGGCTCAGGTAAAGTCGTCTCAGTTCAAACAGATGCGTGTGGGGAGCCCTGTGGATGATTGCAACGGCGGGGTGGACGTCGGCTGCAACGCGGGGAGTCAGCCCGCAGGAGGCGGGCCGGCTGCAGGCCAGCCTTTCGAGAGTCGGTCCTTTTCGTTCGACTATGCGAGCCGCATGGGGACGGTGCGTCAGAGGGCGCGGCAGGCGCTGAAGGTGCAGATGCCCTCGAAGCCCGTGCTGGTTGCCATCGCCGTACTCATGGCGGTTTGCATTGCGCTCGGAGTCGTTGCGGTACGTGGCGTCTTTGACACCGGCGTTGTTATTATGCGCGGTTCAGATTATGTGACGAAATCAAATAGCGATGCAACAGCCCAGGGGAGTAGCGTGCCAGGATCCGGGTCGGGGGAGACGCGGCCTGAGTCAGGCATGTCTGCGGAAGGGTCGGGAACGCCGGGGTCGCATGCGGGTTCGGACGCCGCAGGGTCGGTTGCGGCGAGCTCGACGGTGGCGGGGCCGGATACGATGAGTTCGGTTGCTGCGGGGGCGGGAGATCCCGGTGTAAGCGTGCAGTCTGTCGATTCTGCCGATGCCGCTGCGCCTGATACTGTCAGTGATGCATACATATGCATATATGTGGCTGGTAGCGTTATCAATCCAGGTGTGTACAACCTCGCCGAGGGCTCGCGCGTGTATGAGGCAATCGAAATGGCGGGCGGAGCAGCTCCCGGGGCAGACCTGGCCTCCATCAACCTCGCAAAACCCCTGACTGATGCCGAGATGGTTTATGTTCCGGCGGAGGGGGAGACGCCGTCGGCCTCGTATGCGACGGGCGCGACCACGACGTCTGCTGCGGGGGGCACCCAGGGCTCCGGGCCTGTCAACATCAACACGGCCGGTGTCGAGGAACTCAAGACGCTCAACGGCATTGGTGACTCGCTCGCTCAAGCCATCGTCGATGACCGGGAGCGCAATGGGCCTTTTACGAGCGTCGACGATCTCGTGCGCGTGAGCGGCATCGGAGCCAAGACGCTTGCGAGGTTCGCGGACAAGGTCTGCGTATGAGGGGAGGGAGCCGCAGGAAAGATTCTGACATGCCTGTGCGGCCTACGCTTCCTGTGACGCTGCCGTGTGCTTTCTGCGTGTGGGCGGCGGTGTGGTGGGTGGGTCAGAGCTGGGATGGCGGCGTTGCCGTCCCGGTCTTGGTTGTTCCCGTCGCATCTTTGGCGATAGCTGCGCTTATGGTCGGCAAATGGTTCGGTAAGCCCGCGGCGCTCTTGTTTGCAGCGCTTGCCGCGTCATGGACCTTTGGTTTTGTAACAGCAAGCCTACATTTTGCCCAGCAAGACGCGGCGGCGGTTGCTGGCAAGCGCCAAGGTGTGTCCTCCTTTGCCTATGTGGTGCAGACAGACCCGCGCACGTCCTCGTACGGAAGCGTGCGCTTCCGTGCCCGTGCGGTGCCTCGCGAAGGGGTGGATGCGCCGAGTTTCGACGTGTGGGTGAGCCTCAGTCTCGACTCCGAGGGCTCCCAAGAGGTCCCGCATCTGGGGGAGGTCCTCGATTTGCGCGGCGCCTTCGTGAACCTCGACCGCATGCAGGATTATGAGGCAAGCCTCTACCTGCAAGGATGCGCGCTTACAGTCCGTGCTATCGACGCTGGCTCGCGGGAGTTTGCGGCTGGCCCCGTGGGCGCCGTCCGCTCTTTCAGGGCGCAGATGCTCTCCCGTCTGGGCCCTTTGGATGAGGCGGCCCCATCTCTTATCGCGGGTGTCGCGTTTGGTGACCAGGCGGCTGTCGCGGCGAGCGGTGTTTACGATACGTTTTCAAAACTGGGCCTTTCGCATCTTGTCGCGGTGTCAGGTTCGCATCTTGCCCTGGTGGCGAGTCTCGCCTCGGCTCTTGTGGCACGCGCACGGTTGAGGCCCTCGGTCAGGTCGACGGTTCTCGTGGCGCTGCTGGCCTTCTATGTGTGTCTCACGGGATTCCAGCTTTCCGCGCTGCGTGCCTTCGTCATGTCGGCTGTGGGATTGCTGGCTGCTGTTGTGGGCAGGCGGTCGCATGGGTTGGCATCGATCGGTCTGGCCGCACTCGTGCTCGTGCTCGTCTCCCCGGCATGCGTATTCTCTCTGGGCTTCCAGCTTTCGGTGGCATCGGTTTTCGCGCTCGTCATGTTCGGTCGTCTCGTGCAATCGTGGATGGAGGCACTTCTGCCGCGACGCTGTCCCCAGGGGCTTGTTGAGACGCTCTCGCTGACGTTGCTGGCACAAGCAGCCACAATGCCCATGACCTTGCCCGTCTTTGGTACCGTGCCTGTGCTGTCGCCATTGGCAAACGTCGTGTTCGTTCCTTTGGTGAGCATCGTGCTGCTGACTGGTCTTGTGTGGTGTGTGCTCGCCCCGTGGGTGCCCCCGCTTGCCGCGGCTGTGCTCTGGGTGGCCCAGGCGCTCTCGGCCGTCGTCTGCCGCGCAGCGGATGGCCTGGCAGGCCTGGGTGCGGTCGCACCCGTGGTCGATTTGGGGGATGCTTCCCTTTGGGCGCCGTTCCTCATTGCGGTGGCTCTTGTCTATGCCGTGTGGCCCAGTCCCAGCCCTCGGGTGGCGCGACGTGCGTTTGCCCTGGTGTCTGTCGCCGCTATCCTAGCCTTCACAATCGTGGTCATCTGGCCTGTGGAGCGGATGGTCGTGCTCGACATCGGGCAGGGCGATGCCATCTTGTTGCAGTCGGGCGGTGCTGCCGTTTTGGTCGACACGGGGCCCGACGACGCGGTGCTCGCCGCCCTTGCCCGCCAGCATGTCTGGAAACTCGACGCAGTCGTCATCACCCACACCGACCTCGACCATGCAGGCGGCCTGGCCGAGCTCGTGGGACATGTGGGCGTCGACCGCGTGGTCTTTGCGCAAGGGGTCTGGGACAAGCTTGTGCAAGAGTCCTCCGACCTTGTGGACGTAGTGCAGGAGGGCCTGCATGCCCAGGTGGGGCAGGTCTGCGCAGGCGATACGCTGCGGGCGCGTGACCTGACCCTTTCGGTCCTGTGGCCGCAGGGGCCGGTTGCAGGAGATGAGAACGTCGACTCCATAGTTATGCTTGCCACCTGGGGAAATGCGTCGGCGAGCTCGGCGGCTGCTGTTCCTGCCGGAAACCCTGGCGACACGTCTCGGGCGTCAGGCACCCCGTCCATGACCGCCTTGCTCACCGGCGACGCTGAGAGCGAGGTGGTCGCCCCGCTCATCGAGCGCGGTGCCGTGGGCCATGCCGACGTGCTCAAGGTGGGTCATCACGGCTCGGCGGTTTCCACTACGTCTGAGATGGTGCGGGGGCTTTCGGCTCAGGTAGGTGTGGCGAGCGCCGGCAAGGACAACTCATACGGCCATCCTCGGCAAGAGTGCATTGACGCGGTGCTTGAGGGAGGCGCCCGCTTTGTCTGCACCGCAACGGCTGGAGATGTCACGTTTTACCCGCAGGTCGATGCGATAAGGGTGAGTTGTGCTCGGGAGCTGCCGTTTGCAGCATGACGATGTGGTAGCCTGTCGCACATCGCGCACGGATACCAGCCTGGGTTGGCATGACCCGAGCAATGCGCACATTAGACTGTAACGTTTTCAAAAGGGGAGTCCTGTGGCCAAGTCTGAGCCCGCCGCCCTGCTTGCGGCATATGTCACGGTAGGCACCGACGAGCTCAAGGCCTGCCGCGTGTTCGAACGTATGGACAAGCGTCTCGAGGAGGCCGGCGGTGACCTTGACTTCGACCGCGAGGTCTTTGCAGGTGACAAGCTCGACGACCCAGCGCTTCTGCGTTCCTCACTCGACGTGCTGCCCTTCACCTCGGAGATGCGCCTCGTGGTGCTGCACGGTGTGGACAAGGCCCCCAAACCCGTGACCGAGGCCATCGTTTCCTACCTGGAGAACCCAAACCCCACCACGGTGCTGCTCATGAGCGCCTCCAAGCTTGCCAAGACCACCCGTCTCTACAAAGCGGTCGCGAAGTTCGGCGCTGGCGCAATCATCGACTGCGCCCCCAAAAAGGCCCGCGAACTCGTGCCGCAGGTCGTGGACATGGGCCGCTCGCATGGCCTGGCCCTCGACTTCGAGGCGGCGCAGAAGCTCGTGAGCCTGCTGGGCGAGTCCACGATGCTCATCGACAACGAGCTACGCAAGCTCGCGGGGATGTTTCCCCAAGCACGCATCGGCGCAGCGCAGGTTGAGGCCAATGTCAGCCGTGTCGCCCCGTTCAAGCCCTGGGACTTCACCGACCAGGTCATGAAGCGCGATGCCCGCGCCGCCATGGAGATCTTCGCCCAGATTCCCTCAGGTGACCTCTACGGCCTCTTCTTGCAGACGGTCTCGACCCTGCGTGAGCTTTTGTGCGCCAAAGTCCTCGACGGCAGCGGGCGGGTAGGCGAGCTCGGCGAGCGGGTGGGGGAGTTGCGTGGCCGCCCCGTGCAGTCCTGGCAGCTGAAGAGCCATGTGGCTTCCTCGCGCAAGTACACCTTGCCTGAGCTGCGCCACGCCCTGGAGTCTGCAGCTGATTGTGACGCGGCGCTCAAGTCAAACCCCGACAAGGAGCTCGTTCTTACCCGCTGGCTCCTGTCGTTCCTGGTTCCCTCTGGGCGCTAGGGCTCACAAGTCGGCCGTTTCTGCACATCGTCCAATTGTGCGGAAGTTCTGCGCATGCAGATTATGTTGACGCACGCACGGGGTGTGTGCAATTCCCGTGTTATTATTAGAGGGTTGCCAAAAGGCAGCATTCATCATTCACGCACGACTACTCCGGTGCTCTGGTGCCTGGCTCATATAGTCGGGTCGCATTTGGGGGTCGACATCGTGCGGAAGTCAAACCATGGAGGTTCGAAATGGCTCAGATCACTATCAACACCCTTCTGAAGGCTGGCGTTCACTTCGGTCACCAGACCCGTCGTTGGTGCCCCAAGATGAAGCCCTACATCTTCGGCGAGCGCAACGGCATCTACATCCTCGACCTGAAGCGCACCATCATCGAGGCCGACAAGGCTTACAGCTTCCTGGCCGAGACCGCTGCCAAGGGCGGCGAGATCCTCTTCGTCGGCACCAAGAAGCAGGCTCAGGAGGCTATCGCCACTGAGGCCAAGCGTGCTGGTCAGCCCTACGTCACCAATCGTTGGCTCGGCGGCATGCTCACCAACTTCGTGACCATGCGTTCCCGCGTTGCCCGTATGCAGGAGCTCGAGGCCATGGTCGAGGACGGCCGCATGGCTGCCCTCCCCAAGAAGGAGCAGGCTGTCCTGGGCAAGGAGCTCGCCAAGCTGCAGGCCAACCTCGACGGCATCCGTGATATGACCACGCTGCCCAAGGCCCTCTTCGTCGTCGACACCCCTCGCGAGAAGATTGCCATCCGCGAGGCCAACCGTCTGAACATCCCCGTTGTCGGCCTGATCGACACCAACTCCGATCCCGACGTTGTCGAGTACGGCATCCCCGCCAACGACGACGCCATCCGCTCCATCTCCATCATGACCTCCATCATGGCTGACGCCATCCTCGCCGGCAAGGGCACCACGGAGATCACCGCTGAGGAGATGGCTGCTCCCGCCGAGGCTGCTGAGCCCGCAGCTGAGGAGAAGAAGGCCCTGACCCTCGACGAGGTTCTGGCTCAGGCCTAAGTTTCACTGCCTTATCTGAAAGCACTGCAACTATCTCGAAAGGAAGATCATGGCTGAGATTACCGCGGCTCTTGTTAAGCAGCTTCGTGAGATGACCGACTCCCCGATGATGGAGTGCAAGAAGGCCCTCGTCGAGGCCGACGGCGACATGGACAAGGCTGTCGACGTTCTGCGTACCCGTGGCATCGCCAAGTCCCTCAAGAAGGCTGGCCGCGCCACCAACGAGGGCGCCGTCATGGCTTTCGTGAGCGAGGACGGCAAGACTGCCGCCATCGCCGAGATCAAGTGCGAGACCGACTTCGTTTCTGGCACCGACAAGTTCAAGAACATGGTTGCCAAGGTCGCCGAGGCTGCTGCTCTCAACGACGTTGCCGACGTCGAGGCCCTCAAGGCCGCCACTGTCGACGGTGAAACCGTTGAGGCCATCATCGCCAACGGCATTGCTACCATGGGCGAGAACATGACCCTTACCCGTTTCGCCCGTCGCGTTGTTGAGAACGGCGCCGTTGCCTCCTACATCCACATGGGCGGCAAGATCGGCGTCCTCGTCGAGTTTGAGCTTGGCAACGCTGCCACCGCTCAGAACGACGAGTTCAAGGCCCTGGCTCACGACGTTGCCATGCAGGTCGCTGCCACGAAGCCTCTCTGCGCTGTGCGCGAGGACATGAATCCCGAGGTTGTCGAGCACGAGCTCACCATCTACCGTGAGCAGGCTGCCGCTTCCGGCAAGCCCGAGGCCATTCAGGAGAAGATGGCTCAGGGTCGTGTCGAGAAGTTCTACAAGGAGAACACGCTGGTCGACCAGGAGTTTGTCAAGAACCCCGATGTCACCATCTCCCAGTATGTCGCAAGCGTTGCCAAGGCTGCCGGCGACACCATCGCCGTCAAGGGCTTCGACATCTTTGTTCTCGGTGAGTAGTTAGTCTCACATATTGATGCTTTGGGCGTCGGCATGCGTGTATGCCGACGCCTTTTTGCTAATATGGCACCTGAAATTGACGAGCTCCGCAAGTTCAAGGAGGCGGTTATGGCCGAAATCAAGTACAAGCGTGTTCTTCTCAAGCTGTCCGGCGAATTCCTGATGGGTGATATGGGCTACGGCATCGACCCTGAGGTTGCCGAGCGCATCGCCCGCGAGGTCACCGACATCGTCCGCCAGGGCGTCCAGGTCGCCATTACCGTCGGCGGCGGCAACATCTTCCGCGGCCTTGCCGGCTCCGCCAAGGGTATGGACCGCGCCCAGGCCGACTACATCGGCATGCTCGCCACTGCCATGAACGCCCTTGCCCTGCAGGACGCGTTCGAGCGCAATGGCCAGATGTGCCGCGTCATGAGCGCCATCGAGATGCGCGAGGTGTGCGAGACCTACATCCGTCGTCGCGCCATCCGTCACCTCGAGAAGGGCCGCGTCGTCATTTTCGCCGCCGGTACCGGCAACCCCTACTTCACCACCGACACCACGGCAGCCCTGCGTGCCTGCGAGATCGACGCCGAGTGCCTCATGAAGGCCACCAAGGTCGACGGCATCTACGACAAGGACCCCAAGAAGTTCGACGACGCCGTGCGTTTCGACAAGATTACCTACCTCGACGTCATTGCCCGCGAGCTCAACGTCATGGACTCCACGGCTATCACGCTCTGCAATGACAACAGCATGCCCATCCTCGTCTTCAACTTGGAGAAGGAAGGCAACATCGACGCCGCTCTGCGCGGCGAGGCTGTTGGTACCGTCGTTTACAGGGAGGATTAATCATGTCTGACGCCATTTGCACCGAGGCCTCCACGAAGATGGGCAAGGCTATCGACGCCATGCTTGACGAGTTCACGAAGGTCCGTACCGGCCGCGCCAACCCGGCCATCCTGAACGACCTTACCATCGATTACTACGGCACTCCCACTCCTGTGACCCAGATTGCTGCCGTCAAGGCTGCCGACGGCCACTCGCTCGTCATCACCCCTTGGGACAAGACGAGCCTGCGCGCCATCGAGAAGGCCATCATGACCTCCGACATCGGCATCACGCCCGCCAACGACGGCAACGTCATCCGCCTGCCTTTCCCCGCTCCCTCTGAGGAGGGCCGCAAGGAGTCGGTCAAGAAGTGCCGCGAGATCGCCGAGCACGCCCGCGTGTCCGTGCGCAACATTCGTCGTGATGCCAACGCTCAGTATGGCAAGCTCGCCAAGGACGCCGAGATTTCCGAGGACGAGCAGCATCGCGGCGAGGCGGCCATCCAGAAGATCACCGACGAGCACGTCGCCAAGATTGACAAGCTCCTTAAGGACAAAGAGATTGAGGTCATGGAGGTCTAAGTGATCCCAGATTTAGAGGCCTTCAAAGAGTATTTCGCAGACGCCCCCGCATCGAGCAAGATGTCCCAGCTCGATGCGGGGCGCCTTCCCCGGCACGTGGCTGTCATCATGGACGGCAACGGTCGCTGGGCGCAGCAGCGTGGCCTGTCGCGTGGCCACGGCCATGTTGCGGGCATCGACGCGTTGCGCGAAAACATCACCGCTGCCGTGCGTCTCGGCCTCGAGGCGCTGACGGTCTATGCCTTCTCGACTGAGAACTGGTCGCGGCCTCAGGAAGAGGTCGACCTTCTCATGTCGCTCTTTGCCCAGACGCTCATCGACGAGCTGCCCCTGTTGAAGCGCGAGAACGTGCGCCTGCAGTATCTGGGCGACATGGCTGCGCTTCCCCAGGACACGCGCGAGACGTTTGAGCGCGGCTTGGCCGAGACTGCGAGCCACACTGGCATGGTGCTTGCTGTGGCGGTCAACTACGGCGGCCGCCAGGAGCTGCTGCATGCGACGCGTGCCCTGTGCGAGCTTGCGGCCTCAGGCGAGCTCGACCCTGCCGATGTGAATGAGGATCTTTTCGCATCCAAGCTGTGGACGGCCCCGCTTCCCGACCCTGAGCTTCTCATTCGCACCTCGGGGGAGAAGAGGCTGTCCAACTACCTGCTGTGGCAGTGCGCCTACAGCGAGTTCGTGTTCCTCGACGTTCTCTGGCCCGACTTCTCACGCTGGGACTTCATTGACGCCATCGTCGAGTACCAGGGCCGTCACAGGCGCTTCGGAGGTGTCGTTGATGTCGACGAATCCTAAGCCGCAGCGCCCCAACGTCATTGAGCTCGCCAAGAATATGTTCTCGAGCCTCAAGGCCGACCTCATCTCGACGTTTTCTTCCAAAGTCGAGCATTCTCCCGAGCAGCTTGTGGCCGAGAGCAAGCGTACGCGCCCCGAGCCTGCAAACGTGAGCGTTCCGTCTCTTGTGAACCGCAACCTTCTCGTTCGCTCGCTCAGTGGTGCGTTCTACGTTGCTCTCAACATCGCTGCCATCTTCTTGGGCGGTAGGTGGCTCGCACTTTTGATGGCCCTTACTGCAGGCGTGTGCTGCTGGGAGTTCTTCCGGCTCATGCGTTCCGACGGCAAAGTGCCCAACCAGATCGTCGGCATCCTCTTCGCCGTGCTCATGCCGCTCGTGGCACTTGTGAATCCGTTCCTCCTTGAGGGTCTCATCTTCCTGCTCATTTTGGTTCTGGGCTTCTGGTATGTCATTGACCAACACGCCCGTATCACCGACGTCGCCGTCACGGGATTCGGTTCCCTGTACACGGGCTTCACGCTCTCTGCCCTGGTCGCTATTAGGTGCTCCACTGAGATGCCCAACGATGCCGCCGTCATCTTGTGCTTGGGCGTCATGGCATCCGTTTGGTTCAACGACGCCTTCGCTTACCTGGTGGGCAGCGCCATCGGCAAGCACAAGATGGTTCCCGCCATCTCCCCGAAGAAGAGCTGGGAGGGTTTCATTGGCGGCCTGTGCGGCTCGCTTCTCGTGTGGTGCCTGCTGCTTCTCTTCCCTGAGACCGGCATCACGCCGTTTGTCGCCGTCTTCTGTGGCCTTGCGTGCGGCGTCGTCGGTGTCATCGGTGACCTTGTGGAGTCGCGCATCAAGCGCGGAGCCGGCGTCAAGGATTCCGGCAACCTCATCCCGGGTCACGGCGGCCTGCTCGACCGCTCCGACTCCATGCTGTTCGTTGCCATCGCGGCATATTTCATCCTCACGTTGATGGGGGTCATCTAGATGAGCTTCGATGCAAAGCCGCGCGCTCGCGGTGTCGTTCCCGCCCCGGGCCAGGTTTTTGACCGTCCGTGCCCCCTTAAGGTCGTTCTTCTCGGTGCGACGGGCTCCATCGGCCGTCAGACGGTCGACGTCGTGCGTCGCAATCCTGGCAAGGTCGAGCTTGTCGCCGTGGCAGCCCGAACGAGTGCCGACGAGCTTGCGGGCCTTGCCCGTGAGTTTCCTAGCATCCGTCACATCGCCCTTGCCGAGGAGCCCCTCAGGGCGACGTTTGCCGCCGACGCACTGCCTGCTGGCTGCGAGGTCTCGTTCGGCCGCGAGGCTGTGGATGCCCTTGCCTGCCTTTCCGAGGCCGACTGCGTCCTCAACGCCCTCGTGGGCTTCTCTGGCATGCGTGCCAGCTACAATGCGCTTTCGTGCGGCCATGAGCTGGCCCTTGCGAACAAGGAGTCCCTCGTCGTGGCCGGTGACCTCATCATGCCCCTGGCGCGTCCCGGTAAGCTCCTTCCGGTTGACTCCGAGCACTCTGCCATTTTCCAGTGCTTTTTGGGCAACGACCCCTGGGAGGCCGAGCGCATCTGGCTCACCGCCTCCGGCGGGCCTTTCTTTGGCAAGACGCGCGAGGAACTGCTTCACGTCGATGCCAGGCAGGCGCTCAACCACCCCAACTGGTCGATGGGCGCCAAGGTCACGACCGATTCCTCCACGCTCATGAACAAAGGTCTCGAGGCAATCGAGGCGCACCATCTCTTCGACGCACCGTTTTCGATGATCCATCCTGTCGTGCAGCGCCAGAGTGCCGTGCACTCTATGGTCGAATATTCCGACGGCTCGGTCATTTCGCACATCGGTGCGGCCGACATGCGCGTGCCCATCCAGTACGCGCTGAGCTTCCCGGCGAGGTGGAGCAAGCCTACGGCATCGCTCGACTTTGCCGCGCTGGGCCACATTGATTTCGCCGAGCCCGATTACGAGACCTTTGGCTGCCTGCGCCTTGCCCTTGAGGCAGGCGAGCGCGGTGGTATCCTGCCCTGCGTCCTCAACGCCTCCGACGAGATTGCTGTTGACGCGTTCCTCCATGGCCGCATCGCCTATCTCGATATCGAGCGCGTCGTAGGACGCACACTTGAGACGTTCGAGGCCGATCGTGTCGAGTCGCTTGAGCAGCTCGAAGACGTAGACGCACGAGCGCGTGCCGAGGCCGCACGGGTCGTCTCGGAACTGTAACTGTACCTGCGACCTACAAGGCGGCATCGAGGTTTTGAACACCATCGTAACTGTGCTGTGTTTCCTGCTCATCCTGTGCGTCATCGTCGTCGTGCATGAGGGCGGGCACGCCCTGGTCGCCCGTCTCACGGGCATGCGTGTGACCGAGTTCTACGTGGGCATGCCCTATGGCCCCGAGAAGTCGCATGTAAGCAAGCGCAGCGGTATTCGCTACGGCGCGACGCTCGCGCTTCTGGGCGGCTACACGCGCATCTGCGGCATGGCGTTCTCGCAGGACAAGCGCATGGCGCTCGCGCTCGCGCTCGTTAACGCGCGCGGCCGTCTCACCACCGACGAACTCGCCTTGGCGCTGGATTGCGACCCGACCGACGCACGGGCACTTATCGATGCCCTCATTGACCTGGGCAGCATCGAGCCCGTGTATGAGACGGGCGTTCGTCGCCATCGCAAGGAGACGCCCCTGGCATACCGCACGGTTGCCCGCGACGAGCGCGGCCTCACGGCCCGCGACCGCGGCAACTCGCTTGCCAAGTCGGTCGCCCACAAGGCAGGGGAGCCCTTCGACCCTGCGATGTCGCCCGACGACTTCCTTGCCGCCGAGCTCACCCACACCTACGCAGGCAAGTCGTTCATCCGCCGCGTGGCCGTGCTCGTGGCGGGCGTGGTCTTCAACCTGCTACTTGCCTTTGTAATTCTCACTTGCTGCTATTCGGCCATGCATGTGCAGCAGTTCTCTCTCGAGGTCGAGTCTGTTGTTGCCGGAAGCTCCGCTGAGCAGGCGGGCATGCTGGCGGGGGACGCCATCCTCGCTGTTGCCGGCACACCTGTTGCGCAGTACGGCAGCGTCAACGACCTCTCAGCCGCGTTCGACTCACACGACTCCGTTTCCCTCGACTATAGGCACGCAGGGGAGGAAGAGGTCAGGCATGCCGACCTCGCCCGGTCCGAGGAGTCCAGCGTGGGCCTGTCCATGCGCATCTATCTCGTCGACGGACCCGATCGCATCGCATTGCCCGATGCCGTGCGTGCCTCGGTGGCCTATATCGGCACGGTTGCCTCGTCGGTCCTCAGCCTGCTCAACCCCAGCGAGGCGCCCGAGGTGCTGAGTCAGTCGAGCGGCGTGGTGGGCATCGCGCAGATGACCTCGCAGGCCGTCTCTACCGGCCCCTTCGACATCATCGTGTTGCTTGCGGCCCTCTCAGTGTCGCTGGGCTGGATGAACCTACTGCCCATTCCGCCGCTTGACGGCGGCAAGCTCGTTCTCGAAGTCATCGGCCGCATCATCGGCCGTGAGGTGCCGCTGTGGGTGCAGGGGGCGCTGTCGCTTATCGGCATTGCAATCGTGCTTGCCCTTTTCGTCTTCATGGTGTTCCAAGACGTCGGCCGTATTCTGTAAGCAACAGGGGAGGCACTGATGGAAAATAAGACCATGCCTGGCCAGGTAAACTGCGCAGTCGAACTTCCGCGCGCTCGAACGCGCCGCATCAACGTGGGCGGCGTGCGCATGGGGGCGGGCGCGCCCGTTGTGGTGCAGTCGATGCTCACCGCCCCCACGGCAAACCCCGAGGCGGCCATTGCTCAGGCAAAGGGCCTTGCTGAGGCGGGCTGCGAGATCGTACGCGCCGCCATTCCCAACTCTTCGGCCCTCGACGGATTCGCGCAGCTGTGCCGCGCCTGCCCCGTGCCCGTGGTGGCCGACATTCACTTTGACCACCGTCTTGCCGTGCGCGCCTGCGAGCTGGGTGCGTCGGGTTTGCGCATCAACCCGGGCAATATCGGCTCATGGGAAAAGGTGGACGCCGTGATCGACGCTGCCCGGGCGGCGGGCATCCCCATCCGCATCGGCGTGAACGCCGGCTCCATCGACCGCGAGCTCGACGCCCGCACCGATCTGTCGCTTGCCGAGAAGATGGCCTTGAGCGCCACGGGCTTCGTGCGCCACTTCGAGGACCGCGACTTCGGCGATATCGTGCTCTCTGCCAAGGCCCACGACGTGGGCGTGACCGTGGACGCCTACCGCAGGTTATCCCGCGAGCTTCCGAGTATCCCGCTGCACCTGGGTATCACCGAGGCCGGCACCGTCTTTCAGGGCACCATCAAAAGCTCCGTTGGCCTGGGCATTCTTCTCTCTGAAGGTATCGGCGACACTCTGCGCGTCTCGCTCACGGCCGACCCGGTGGAAGAGATCCCCGTGGCATGGGGCATTCTGCAGGCGCTTGGCCTGCGACGTCGTACTCCCGAGCTCATCAGCTGCCCCACGTGTGCCCGCTGCCAGGTGGACATGATCCCCATCGCTCGCCAGGTGGAGGAGCGCCTGCGCACGCTGAGCCTGCCCATCTCCGTGGCCGTCATGGGCTGCGAGGTCAACGGCCCTGGTGAGGCACGCGGTGCCGACATCGGCGTGGCCTGCTCGCGCGGGTCGGGTGCCATTTTCTGCCACGGTGAGATTGTCCGACGCGTACCTGACGACCAGATCGTCGAGGCGCTCTTTGCTGAGATAGCGGCGCGTTTCTAACGCGGTGCCACGGCTGCGTCCGCACTGCTAGAATATCGCCTTGTCTTTCGTTTCCTAAGATTGGAGCCCTGTTTACATGACCAGCTCGTACATGAGGATGTCGCGCCTGTACGCCCCCACGCTGCGTGAGGATCCCCAGGACGCCGACATCGCCAGCCATCGCCTGTTGCTGCGTGCCGGCTGCATCCGCAAGACCGCCTCGGGCCTGTACTCTTACCTGCCCCTGGCATGGCGCTCGCTGCTCAAGATCGAGCAGATCGTGCGCGAGGAGATGGACGCCATCGACGCCCAGGAGCTCATGCTTCCCATCCTCACGCCTGCCGAGTTCTGGCACCAGTCGGGCCGTTGGAACGACTACGGCCCCGAGCTCATGCGCATCTCCGACCGTCACGACCGCGAGTTCTGCCTGGGCCCGACGCATGAGGAGACCTTCACCGACCTCGTGCGCAACGAGCTGCGCTCCTACAAGCAGCTGCCTGTGACGCTCTATCAGATTCAGGACAAGTTCCGCGACGAGGCTCGTCCGCGCTTCGGCCTGCTGCGCGGTCGCGAGTTCATCATGAAGGACGCATACTCCTTCCATGCCGACCACGAGAGCCTCCAGAAGACCTACGAGGATATGAACGGCGCCTATGCCCGCGTGTGCGAGCGCTGCGGCATCGACTACGCTGCCGTTGAGGCCGACTCCGGCCAGATCGGTGGCAAGGTCACGACCGAGTTTATGGCGCTTGCCGAGGCCGGCGAGGCCGAGCTCGTGTACTGCGAGTGCGGTTACGCCGCCGACGTCGAGGCTGCCGAGGCCCGTCCCCATCTCACGATGTGTGAGGCAACTGCCTGCGAGAAGGTCTACACGCCTGGCTGCGGCACCATCGAGGACGTCGCCACGTTCCTCAAGGTTCCCACCAACGAGACGGTCAAGGCCTTTGCCCTCGTTGCCGACGACGGCCAGGGCTGGGTCGTGTTCGTGCCCGGTGACCACGAGGTCAACGAGTGCGCCCTCGAGCACCGCTTCGGCGAGTGGCGCATGATGAACGAGGAAGAGCTTGTGGCTTTCGGCCTTGTCAAGGGCTTCATCGGTCCTAAGGGCATCTCCGACAAGGTGCATGTGCTTGCCGACGAGTCGCTGCGCGCTCAGAAGCGCTGGATCTGTGGCGCCAATGAGGCTGACTACCACTTCGTCGCTGCCGAGTGCGGCGTCGACTTCCCCGAGCCCGAGTATGCCTTCGTTGCCGCCGCCCAGGCCGGCGACGCGTGCCCCTGCTGCGGCAAGCCCCTCTCCAGCGCTCGCGGCATCGAGATGGGCCAGACCTTCCAGCTCGGTACCAAGTACTCCGACGCCATGGGTGCCACCTTCGCCGATGAGAACGGCGTTGAGCAGCCCTTCCTCATGGGTTGCTACGGTATCGGCGTGTCGCGCACCCTGGCCGCCATCGTCGAGCAGCACAACGACGAGAACGGCATCGTGTGGCCTGTCTCCGTCGCTCCTTACGAGGTCGCCGTCATTCCGCTTGCCTGCGGTGACGACGTGCTCCAGCCCCTGGCCGAGAAGGTCGCGGCTGAGCTTGCCGAGCAGGGCATCGAGGTCGTGCTTGACGACCGCGACGAGCGCCCCGGCGTGAAGTTTGCCGACAACGACCTCATGGGCTTTCCCTTCCAGGTCGTCATCGGCAAGAAGAGTGCGGCTGCCGGCAACGTCGAGCTCAAGTGCCGCGCCACCGGCGAGCGCACCGTTGTGCCTGCCGCCGAGGTTGCCGCCCAGCTCGCCGAGGCCATCAAGGCCCAGCGCGCCTAAGTGCCGCATGGTGCCTTCGGGCGCCTGAGATATTCCTGCATCAGATAAGGGTCGTCCGAGAGCATCGGGCGGCCCTTTTTGCGCAAGGTGAAATGAGGTTCAAACGAGGAAGGGGACTGCCTGGAATACCGGGCAGCCCCCTTCCTTGTGTTGACGCGCGTTTTACCTAAAGCTTGGACGTTGGCGCCGTCCCGGCGCTACCGCGAGCTTTCTAGCTGAGCGTCACACCGCCCAGCCAGCCCCAGCGGGGAGTGACGGTGGAACCGTAATAGCTTATCCAGCTGCCCAGATCGATGGTGCGGATGTAGCCGATGTTGTCCATCACGGTGCCGCCGCCCACGTAGATGCCCACATGGCCGTAGATCTGGCCAGCCGAGGTGTGGGGGTGCGAGGACACGGCCACGATCATGCCCGGCTGGATGGAGCCCTGGTCGGAGGAATAGCACCAGGAGGCGTACATGTCGCAGGCGTCGCCGCCGAAATAGCCGATGCCGGCATTGGTGAAGACGTTGGTTACCCATGCAGCGCAGTAGCCGGCGCCGGGGGAGGGCGTGGAGTTGCAGCAGCTCACAACGGCGCTTGCCGAGGTGCCGCCGTAGGAGCCCGAGGTCTGGGCGGCTGCTGCGGCTTCGGCGGCCGCGGCAGCTTCGGCTGCGGCCTGAGCCTGGGCGATGAGCTCCTGGTTGTACTGCTCGGTGAGGGCCTGCACCTGCTCGTCGAGGCTCGAAAGCAGGTTGTAGGCGTCGTTTTGGCGCTGCAGCATCTGGGCGAGCTGGTCTTCCTGCTGGGCCTTCAGGTCCTCGAGCTCGGCGAGCTGGGTCTCGAGCTCGGCCTCCCAGGCTTCGAGCTGCGCCTGGGTGTCTTTGATCTGGGCGATGAGTTCGGCCTCGGCGTCGCTCACCTTGTTGAGGTAGTAGATGTTGCGGAACAGCTCCTCAAAGTCGGCCGCGTTGAGCACCACGTCGATGGGTGTGGTAGTGCCGTGCTTGTAGCTGTTCGACACGTAGGTGGCGAGCTCTTCCTGCTCGGCGGCAAGCTGGGCCTTCGTGGCCTCGATCTGCTCCTGGGTCTGGCCGATCTCGATGTTCTTGGCCTCGATGGCGCCCAGCGTTGCGTCGAGCTCCTGGCTGAGCTGCTGGTACTCCCAGGCGAGCTCGTCGATCTGAGCCTGCACGGCCTCGTATTGTGCCTGTGCGTCGGCCAGGGCGGCTGCGGTTGCCTCCTCGGCACAAGACGTGCGGGGTGACAGGCCGGCGCAGCAGCCGAGCACTGCGGCACAGCTGGCAAGGGTTGCGAACTGGCGGCGAGAAAGCAAAGCCATTGACAAGGGCCTTTCGATTGAGGCGATGTTGCATAAGGTGTTGCAAAAGCGAATAAAGTATATCGTGCGCCCGGACAGCTGGTGGCATTGCCTGCGCGATTGCGCCTGCAGCCCATGCAATTGGCAGAGTGTGATTCGCGTGTTTTGCGTCGCCGATAGGGGAGCCTGCCGTATTCTTTTGTGTGTTCAGCCTGGTGGACGCCCGTGAGTTGGGCGGGCGTCTGGGGTCGCTGCACTTCTCGCAAGAGCGTGGCCGAGCACCTTTGAAACGGAGCCTTGGATGCCATCTGAGAACCTTGCCAGCGCCTTCCATACGTCTGCCTCCAGGCGCAGGCCCGCTGTGCTTGCGGCCCTGCTTGCCTGCCTCACCGCCCTCGTGCTTGCTTGCATGGTCCCTGGCTATGCCCGGGCGTCGTACTTTAGCGACGTACCGGAGGACGAGTGGTATGCTACATGGGTCAATCAGGCCTTTGACCAAGGGCTCATGTCGGGCTACACCGATGCGAATGATGAGCTCACGGGCCTTTTCGGCCCCGACGACGAGCTTACGCGCGCCCAGGTGGCCATGGTGCTGTGGCGCATGGCGGGCATGCCTGGGATTCACGAGGGCTGCCTGTTCGACGATGTGGAATTTGGCGCCTGGTACGAGGCGGCGGTCGACTGGTGCGTGGAGGCGGGCGTGGTTACCGGTTACACCTCAGGCACCGACGAGGGGTGCTTTCGCCCCGACAGGCCCGTCAGCCGCCAAGAGCTTGCCGTGATGGCCTGGCGTTATGCCCAGTGGGCGGGCATGGACACCACAAAGCCCGACCCTGTGCCGCTTGAGTCCACCACCGATTGGGAAAGTGCCGACTCCTGGGCGTTAGAGGCCCTCACGTGGACGGCGGCCACGGGCGTTCTCTCAGGCTTTGATAACCAAGACGGGACGAAGTCCATCAGGCCGTTCGGCACCGCCACCCGCGCCCAGGCGGCAAAGGTGTTTGTTGTGCTCTCCGACCAGCCCAGCCTGCCCGACCCCGACAAGAAGCCCACCGACGGCGCGGAATCGGGCGAGGACAACCCCGGCGACACTCACGACAAGCCCGCCTACGCGGTGTTGTACACCGACGGCCTGCTGTCGTTGCAGCGCGGCGATGACAAGGACCCCGCCCATGGCGAGATGCTCGGCGCCTGGCAATGGGACGGGGCGTCTTCCCCCTGGTACGAGCAGCGCGACTCCGTGTACACGGTCGTTGTGCGCGACACGGTCTGCGCACGCGGGGGAGGCGTCTTCCGCGGCCTTGCATGCTGCACCTCGATGGACCTTGCGCGTCTGGACGTGTCGGGCACGGCACTGCTCGACTCGATGTTTCGCTCCTGTGCCTCGCTCGAGACGCTCGACTTGTCGAGTTGGGACACGTCGAGCGTAGAAAACTTTTCGTGCATGTTCGAGGGCTGCTCGTCGCTGCGCGAGCTCAACCTGGCGGGCTTCGACACCTCCCGTGCGCTCGACCTGTCGTGGATGTTCTCAGGCTGCTCGGCCCTGAAGGCGGTCGACGTGTCTGGCTGGGACGTGCATCGGGCCGAGTCACTCTCGGCGATGTTCCGCGGCTGCGCCTCGCTTGAGGCGCTCGACCTTTCCGGCTGGGATGTGAGCTCCGCGCTCTACCTGGCCTCGATGTTTTGCGACTGCGCGGCCCTGACCTCGCTGGACGTCTCCGCCTGGGACGTCTCGGGCGCCATCGACTGCTCGCACATGTTCGACGGTTGCACCTCGCTTGACCCGGCAGATATCCCCAGTTGGGATGCGCCTACTGAGGTGGACAGGGGCGGCGAGTTCGCGGATGCGAGCGAAGGCGAGGCCGAGAAGCCCTCCGTCGAGCCGATGCCTGACGAGGGCTTTGCGGATGAGCCCGCCGTCCTCGACGAGGACTCCGCGGGTGAATCTGCCGCCTCCGATGGGGATGCCGCGGATGGGCCCACCACTTTCGACGAGGGCGACCCTGCGCTCGTTGTGCTCGAGTTAGGGGAGAACTCCGTCTCTGCTCTGGCCGCCTAGCCCACTTAGCACAACGTGCCCCCGCCGCCCCCTTTCTGGGTTCAGTGGGGCCTTAGCTTGTCCCCCTCGAACGTTATTTGATGAACCCAAAACGGTTCAGGACATCAGTAAGTATCGGACTTTCTTGAGAGAACTGCTGCGAAAGCGTACGTATGGAGCCATGCACCTCTTCAATGGTTTCGGGTGACAGAATGTTGCCCATCAGATTGACCGCGTCAAAGAGGCTGATGTCATGGACGGGCCCCATCTTTGCACAGTACAAGCGGTCGCCGTGCGCGCATATGTTTCGACACTCCACCAGGGCGCGCAGCGTGAGGCGCATGGCATGTGGCGTCAGGACGCTCTTTTCGGTCCTGTGCTGTAGGTGCACAACACGCTTGCATATTTGGTTCTGTTCAGTTCTGGGTAGCAGATTGAAAAAGTATGATACGTTTCCAAACGTCAGTTCGTTTACAAGCACCCATAGGGGCACTTCGCCGTATCGTTCCCGGTAGTGCTGGATATAAGGCTTGCACTGTCGCTGTGCAACGGCTTTATACCGCAGCTCCTCGATGAATTTTGGCAAATCGGCGACGAACGCCTTTTGACCGGGCATGTAATCCTGGCGCGTTGTGTAGTTTTCCATATCGAGGTATGCCGCTGGTTCTGGATGGTGCTCGCAAAACGTGTGTGCGCTAACGGATTTCACCCGTGTCTCGCAGCGCAAAAGGTATCCCAGCATGAGTTCGCGCAGTTTTGCGTCGAAACGGTACAGGGCATAGATGTCGGAAAACGATGCCCCGGCTATATATCTTTCCTCTGGGGAAGACGAGCTGGCGATGCGGTCGATAAAAGGCGCTTTGTAGCCGTTTATCACGGCATAATAGTTTTCGCCAAGAAGAATATCGCCGTCGGAGGCGCTGACCCGCAGACCTCTTCGGCTGAGGATCTCCAATTGTTCTGGTATGGAGCAGAACGGTTTTGCAGGCATGGTACCTCCAAATGAGAAAGGGCCGCAGTACCTTGCGGCATGCGACCCTTCCCAGTACCGGCCTCCGTGGAGCGTCCGGTCCGTATCATTGACGCAAATGTATCACCTGTCGACGCCCTTGTCTAGAATGGCATGAAAACACTGCCTGTTGAGAGCGGTGCGGTGCCGTTGGGGGAGGCGTGTGGCTGCGCTTTGCACAGAGGCCGATTTGTTGACGACAATTCAGCACATGCCCATCGGCCATTTGCCCAAGCTGCGCACGTTGCCCATATGCGCGAGTGTACAATGCGTGTATCTTAAGTTGCGCTGAAGGTCCCAGGGGGCTTGCGGCGCGAGGAAAGGAGCGATGGTATGGCGTGCAAGGAATGGGCCGCGAAGATCGGGGGAGGTGCCCTTGGCAGGGTCTGGGCCATCGTCGCCGCGTTCGCGCTGCTTCTCGGCCTGGCCGCAATGGCACCCACTTCTGCCCAAGCCGCGTCCTTCAGGGACGTCCCCTCCGGGCAGTGGTACACCTCCTGGGTCGACCAGGCCTCCGACCAGGGCCTCATGTCGGGCTTCACCGACCCGGCCACGGGCAGGCCCACGGGCTACTTCGGCCCCGACGAGCCCCTCACGCGCGCCCAGGTCGCAACGGTGCTGTGGCGCATGGCGGGCGGCCCCTCCTCGGGCCACGCCTCCTTCCCCGACGTGGAGCGCGGCTCCTGGTACGACGCGCCCGTGGCCTGGTGCGTGAAGGCCGGCGTCGTCACCGGCTACACCTCCGGCCCCGACAAGGGCCGCTTCAGGCCCGATAGGCCCGTCACCCGCCAGGAGCTGGCCACCATGGTGTACAGGTACGCCAAATACGCCGGCATGGACGTCGCCGACCCCGACCCGAGCGCGTTCAGGTCCACCACCGACTGGCGCACGGCCGACTCCTGGGCCTCGGAGGCCCTCACCTGGACTGCCGCCGCGGGCGTGCTCTCCGGCGTCGACAACCACGACGGGACCTACTCGGTGGTCCCCTTCGGCACCGCCACCCGCGCGATGGCGGCCAAGGTCTTCGTCGTGCTCTCAGGCTCCCCCTCGGCCGCCAAGGCCACCTGCACCGTGACCTTCAATTCCAACGGGGGCACTGCAGTGAAGGCGCAGACGGTGAAGAATGGCGCCAAGGCCTCCAAACCCGCCGGCCCCACCAAGTCGGGTTATACCTTCAAGGGCTGGTACTCCGACAAGTCCCTCACCAAGGCCTACGACTTCAACTCGACCGTGAGGTCCAACCTCACCCTCTATGCCAAGTGGGAGAAGAAAGCCGCCTATACCGTGACCTTCAACGCCAACGGAGGCACGGCCGTCAAGGCGCAGTCCGTCTCCTCCGGCGCCAAGGCCTCCAGGCCCGCCAACCCTACCAAGGCCGGCCATGCTTTCAAAGGCTGGTACTCCGACAAGTCCCTCACCAAGGCCTACGACTTCACTTCCGCCGTGAAGTCCGACCTCACCCTCTATGCCAAGTGGGACGCGAACAAGTACACGGTGACGTTCGTCTCCAACGGAGGCACGGCCGTCGAGGCGCAGGCCGTCGCCCACGGCGCCAAGGCCTCCAGGCCCGCCGACCCCGCCAGGGACGGCCACGCCTTCAGGGGCTGGTACACAGACGAGTCCCTCACCGAGGCCTACGACTTCGGCTCCGCCGTGAAGTCCGACCTCACCCTCTATGCCAAGTGGGAGAAGAAAGCCGCCTATACCGTGACCTTCAACGCCAACGGAGGCACGGCCGTCAAGGCGCAGTCCGTCTCCTACGGCGCCAAGGCCTCCAAGCCTTCCGACCCCACTCTGGACGGCAACGAGTTCGCGGGCTGGTACACCGACGCCGCCTGCACCGAGGCCTACGACTTCGGCTTGCCCGTGAAGTCCGACCTTACCCTCTATGCCAAGTGGACTTCCCAGTCCTACGCCGTCCTCTACAAGGACGGTCTTCTCTCCCTGCAGGTTGGCGCCGACACGGACCCCTCGCACAGCGAGGTCCTCGGCAAGTGGGCGTGGGACGGCTCGTCCAGACCCTGGTACGACAAGCGCGCCCGCGTGAGGTCCGTCGTCGCGAGGGACAGGGTCGCCGCCTCCAATGGGCGCGAGATGTTCAGTGACCTTGCGAACTGCAGGAGCATGGACCTGTCGAAGCTCGACCTCTCGGGCGCCTCGGACCTCTCCTCCATGTTCTCCGGCTGCTCACGCCTCCAGTCCCTCGACCTCTCCGGCTGGGACGTCTCCTCGGCGACGGGCCTCTACGGCATGTTCCGCGGCTGCTCCGCCCTCCAGTCCCTCGACCTCTCCGGCTGGGAAGTCTCCTCGGCGACGGGCCTCTCCGGCATGTTCTACGGCTGCTCGTCCCTCACCTCCCTCGACCTCTCCGGCTGGGACGTCTCCTCGGCG
>ERZ1034984.424-NODE-424-length-47545-cov-13.181112_pt1 | contig 47545 bp, 34 predicted proteins | sample MGYA00520589_ERZ1034984 | MGnify/ENA primary metagenome ERZ1034984 (study PRJEB33766, sample SAMN09781790) | gut metagenome | biome: gut microbiome | host: Homo sapiens | place: Madagascar | study: EMG produced TPA metagenomics assembly of the PRJNA485056 data...
GTTATTAGGTTTTAAGGTAGATTGTTTAACAGATAACAAAGGGGATCGTGAGATTACCTTTGGATTAGAAAGATTTTAAAGTTAAACATATTGTATGCCGCAGCTCGTTGAGAGTTGCGGCATATTTTTTTTCTGTTTTATTTTGTATTGTCTTTGTTTTTCATTACCTTTGCAAAAGATAAAGATTGTTATCATGAGAGTACTCATAGTAAATACAAGCGAGAGGGCGGGTGGAGCTGCTGTGGCTGCCAACCGTCTGATGGATGCCCTTAACAATAATGGCGTTAAGGCTAAGATGTTGGTGCGTGACAAGGTGAGCGATGATATCACCGTAGTGGGAGTGCAACGTTCCTTGCGTTCCCAGTGGAATTTCTTGTGGGAACGATGGTGCATCTTCTGGCATCTCCATTTCTCGCGCAAGAACCTCTTTGGCATAGACATCGCCAATATCGGTTTCGACATCACTTCCTTGCCAGAGTTCAAGGAGGCGGATGTCATCCATTTGCATTGGATCAACCAAGGTATGTTGTCGCTCAAGAATATCCGAAAGATTATCAACAGCGGTAAACCTGTGGTCTGGACGATGCACGATATGTGGCCTGCCTCTTCCATCTGCCACCTCACTTTGGGCTGTCATCATTATACCAATGGTTGTGGCAACTGCAAGTACTTGCCAGGTGGAGGAGGAAAGAACGACTTGTCGGCGAGGGTTTGGCGGCAGAAGCAGAAAACCTATAGCATTGGTAATATCTCCTTTGTCACTTGTAGCAAGTGGCTCGCCAGCGAAGCGAAGTTGAGCGCTCTCTTGAATGGTCAACGAGTCTATACGATTCCTAATCCGATAGATACTCATGTGTATCAGCAGCAAGACAAGCGAGAGGCACGGTTCCGCACGATGTTGCCTGAAGGCAAGCGTGTCATCCTCTTCATCGCCCAGAAAGCCACCAATCCGTACAAGGGAATGGACTATCTCGTGGAGGCTTGTCAACTGTTGGTTAGCGAGCATCCTGAGATGAAGGACAATACCTGTGTGGCGATCCTTGGTGGTCATAGCGAGGAGATTGAGGGGCAACTTCCGTTCCCTACCTTCCCATTGGGATATGTCAGTGACGACAAGCATATCGTTGACATCTACAATTCAGCGGATGTGTTCGTGCTTCCATCCCTGTCGGAGAATCTTCCCAACACCATCATGGAGGCGATGGCTTGTGGCGTGCCAAGTGTCGGCTTTAGAGTAGGTGGTATCCCAGAGATGATAGACCACAAGAAGAATGGATATGTGGCTAACTATCGTGATGACAAGGACTTGGCGGCTGGTATCCATTGGGTGCTAGATGAGGCTGATCAGTCGGCGTTGCAGCAGTCTTGTCTCGCCAAGGTGATGCACAACTATTCGCAGCATGCGGTGGCTCTCAACTATATAGAGATCTATAATGAGGCGATGGCATATAAGCATTACAGAATCTAAATGACAAATTATAAATCATATCATTACAATGATTAAGTTTACGATAGTTACCTGTACCTACAATGCTGAGGCTGTGCTTCAGCGCACCCTCGATTCCGTGATGAAGCAAACGTATTGCAACATCGAGCATCTCATCATAGATGGTGTGTCGAAAGACAAAACCTTGACGATGGTGAAGGCTTATCAACATAAGAATGACGTGGGGGAGAGTGCTCACGAAATCCTCGTTTTCTCAGAGCCAGACAAAGGACTTTATGATGCTATGAACAAGGGTATCGACCGTGCTACGGGCGACTATCTGATATTCTTGAATGCAGGCGATGTCTTCCCGTCCGAAGATACCTTGGAGTTTGTGGAGGGCTGTGTCGGTGAGGGAGAGGAACTGCCGGGCGTGCTCTATGGCGATACCGACATCGTGAATATGGATGGTCATTTCTTGCGCCATCGTCGTCTGACTCCTCCGAAACGTCTCTCTTGGCGCAGCTTTATGTGGGGTATGCTGGTTTGTCATCAGTCGTTCTATGCTCGTGCCGACATTGCCAAGGGCATCCATTACAATCTCGACTATCGTTTCTCGGCGGATGTCGATTGGTGCATCCGTATCATGCGAGAGGCAGCTCGTCGCCATTTGCCTTTGCGCAATGTCAATGCCGTCATCACCAATTACCTGGATGGTGGCATGTCTGTGCAGAACCATAAGGCTTCCCTCAAGGAGCGCTTCCAAGTGATGAGAAGTCACTACGGCTTGCTCACCACGCTTTTCGTTCATGCTTGGTTTGCTGTGAGGAGTGTGTTGAAGAAGTAGATATTTGGGGTGGATTACACCTTTTAATATATATAGGAATGGTGTTTATCCTATATGGAGACGAATCTAGTCTTGCTTAGCGATGCTTCAATCTGATTACCTTGAAGCGGGTAATAGGATTGAAGCATTTTTGTTTTATTCTTGGAACAAGATTGTTGTTCCATTTCAACTTTTCAGTAATCATCTTGTAATGTAGATGCCGTACCTTTGCAGCAGTTTTATTAATTACAGAAAAGGATGAAAAGATTTTTACTTCTCGCACTTGCATTTGCAAGTATGTCTTGCTTCGCACAGCAGACTCGTTTTCAGGTTTCAGGCCGTGTTGTCAACAAGCAAGGAAAAGGTATTGAACGTGTAGTAGTCAATGATGGCATCAACTTCACTACTACAGACAAAGATGGTAAATGGACACTTTCTTCAGATACTCTCTTCAGTAAGTTTGTCAGTATCTCAACACCAGCAGATTATGAATTGCCTCAGAAGAAGGGATTGGCTGCTTTTTATATCCCCATGCGTGAGGCAGTCAAGAGTGGCGACAACAAGTTTGTGCTTGCTCGCCGCAAGAATATCGCCAACAACTTTACTTATGTCACCATCTCTGACCCTCAGGTGTTGAATGAGGACGAGATGAATCGTTGGCGCAATGAGACGGTGAAGGACTTGCGCCATGTCACCGACTCTCTGAAGAAGACTCGTGAGGTTATCGGCATGACACTCGGCGACTTGGTCTTCGACAATATGCCTTTGTATAAGGAATATGAGCAGTCTGTTCAAAACTTGGGTCTCACCATGTTCCAGACCATTGGCAATCATGACTTCGACAAGAAATACCAGGATTTGCACAATATGCGCATCGGTGCTCCAGTCTATGCCGAGCATTTCTACAACCAGTATTTTGGTCCTACCGACTATTCCTTTAATATGGGCAAGGTTCATGTCATCACGATGAAGAATATCAACTATGTAGGAGACAAGAAATATCTGGAGTCTGTGACTGATGCACAATTGGCGTGGTTGGAGAAGGATTTGAGTTATGTGCCAAAGGGAACGACCATCTTCTTGAACATGCACGCCGCAGGCTGGAATAAGTATAATAATTCTGGCAATTTCAAGGGCGCCAAGGAAGTGGCAAAGCTTCTGAAGGATTACAAGGTACACTTCTTTTGCGGTCATACTCATTTCTTCCAGAACATTGTGGTCAACCCTCATTTCTTTCAGCACAACATCGGCGCAGCCTGTGGAGCTTGGTGGGCTGGCGACTTGAGTGTATGTGGTGCTCCTAATGGTTATCTTGTCGTAGATGTCAAGGGTGATGACGTGAAGTGGCATTTCAAGCCTACCAAGGGTAGCTTCAATCAGCAGTTCTTCGTCTATCTTCCTGGACAGTTCCGTACGCAGGTGGGTATGGTTGTAGCCAATGTTTGGGATTACGACCCAAGTTGCAAAGTACAATATTACGAGGATGGCGTGTTCAAAGGTGACATGGGGCAGTTTGCCGACATTGATGACCACTACATCTATCAGCAGCATAGATTGGGTAAGAAGGTGAGTGATGATAGATTGACCGGTCACTTGTTCCGTTTCAAGCCATCTAAGGGTACCAAGAATATAACCATCGAGTTCACCAATCATTTCGGTGAGAAATATACCCAGACTTACCAGTTGTAATCAGGATAAGATTCATATATAAATTGTTAGAGTAATATGAAACAGAAAAACAACAACAGAATGTCTAAGTTGTTACTGACGACTTTGATGGTAGCGGGCAGTCTTTCTGCTTATGCTGATTCAGAGTCCACATTAACAGGTACAATCAAAGACGAGAAAGGCGAACCGCTCATTGGTGTAACGGTGATGGACAAGACCACCAAGCAAGGTGTCACCACGGATGAGAATGGTCGCTTTACCCTAGAAGTGAAAAAAGGAGAAGCTTTGCATATTTCTTATCTTGGTTATAAGGAGCAAGACGTATATTACAACGGAAAGACGCTCAATATCACCATGCAGCAAGATGTCAAGTCGCTAGATGAGTTGGTGGTAGTCGGTTATGGTGTACAGAAGAGACGTGACATCATCGGTGCGATTTCCAGTGTGTCTGGCGATGTGCTGGAGAACAGAAGTAATCCGAACGTAGTGCGCTCCTTGCAAGGTGAGGTGCCTGGCTTGACGATTTCGATGGTAGATGGTAAGCCTGTAAGAACAGGTAATATCAAGATACGTGGCAGTGTTACTTCCATCGGTGCAGGTGGCTCCGCCTTGGTGTTGGTGGATGGTGTAGAAGGTGATTTGAATGCAGTCAATCCGGAGGATGTGGAGAATATCTCAGTATTGAAGGATGCTTCCTCTACAGCGGTATATGGTGCTCGTGGTGCATTCGGTGTCATCCTCGTCACAACCAAGAAGGCGAAAGCTGGAAGACCTACTATCAAGTATAGTGCCAATGTCTCCATTCTTCAGCGTACCGTAAAGCCGGAGATGGTGACCAATGGTTTGCAGTGGACTACGGATTTCTACAATGCGTATGTCAATTACAAGGGAAAGGAACCTAGTACCATCAACAACCGTTTCAATAAGTTTATCGTGAGTTGGGATGACTGGTACTCTGAACTTCAGCGTCGTGATGCTGATCCTACCTTGGAGAAGATACGTGTCAACTCAGCGGGATACTATGATTACTTTGGCAATACCGACTGGTTTGGTGAGACTTACAAAGATAACTCTTTCGCTACCCAGCATAGTCTCAGTATCAGTGGTGGAACCAAGAAAGCCTCTTATCTCCTCTCTGGAGCTTACTATCAGAACGATGGTGTATATAAGATAGGTGACGAGAAGTTCAAGCGTTGGAACTTGAAGGCTGTTGGTTGCTTGCAGTTGAACAAATGGCTCAAACTTTCCAATAACTCCGAGTTTTGGCGTCGCACCTATCATGAGCCTGCCGTGATGTATCCATACAGTTCTACAGATATGTCAACCTTGATACCTATTCAACGCCAGTATGAAACCCAGGGCTTCCCTGTGGCTACGCTTCGCAACCTCGATGGTACTTGGACCGAAGCTGCTGTATATACAGGATATGCAGGTATGTACGAGGGAACCTCTTATAGAGAGTTGAAGAAGTTGACTTTCAAGAACACAACCACTGTCACTGCCGACATCATTAAGGATGTATTGCAGGCAAAGGCAGACTTCACCTATAGTTATACACACAATTATCGTGACCAAGTAGGTAACATCTACACTGGTTACATATCTCCTACTGCTACAGTCGATCACCAGAACTTCAGTTATTTGGAGTATCGTTATTATGATACAGAGTATAAGGCAGCCAATGCTACCTTGACTTATACCCCGAAGTTTGGAGAGGCTCACCATCTCAAGGCAATGGGTGGATGGAACTTGGAAGATAATGACTACAAGACTACTCGCATCATGCGCCAAGGATTGTTGGTGAAGGACAAGCCAAACTTCAACTTAATCAATGGTGATAGTTACTACATTCAGGACAATGGTAGCAACCAGTGGGCTTTCCTCGGCTATTTCTATCGTTTGAACTATGATTTCAAGGGACGTTACCTCGCCGAGGTGAGTGGTCGATATGATGGCAGTTCCAAGTTCCCTAGCAACCAACAATGGGGATTCTTCCCATCTGGTTCCGTAGGTTGGAGAGTCTCAGAAGAACCTTGGATGCAAGGATTGCGTGATAAGTTCCTCGACAACTTGAAGTTCCGCTTCTCTTTGGGTGAGGCTGGCAATGGATTGGTGAGTCCTTATCAGTATTTATCCACGATGTCGGTTAGCAAGAGTAGTGTCGTGCAGAATGGTAATTTCCTCACTTACACCAATGCGCCAACACCAGTGCCAAAGAGTTTGACTTGGGAGAAGGTGACCACGTACGATTTCGGTATCGACTTGGATATGTTTAAGAACCGTTTCAATCTTTGTTTCGACATCTACCGCAAGAACACCACCGATATGTATGTGGTCGGTGATGAATTGCCTGCCGTTTATGGCAACAGTGCTCCAAAGGGCAACAATGCAGATATGCGTACTGATGGATGGGAATTGAGCATCGGTTGGAAGGATGGATTCAATCTTGCAGGCAAGCCATTCCACTATTATGTGAAGGGCGCCTTGTGGGATAATCACAGCAAGATTACCAAATATACAGCCACCACCAACACCTTGCCTACTATCTATTCTACTAAGTATTATAAAGGTATGGAACTCGGCGAGATCTGGGGCTTCTGTGTGGATGGCTTCTTCCAAAGCAAGGAAGATGTAGCCAACTCGCCTTCTCAAAGTTGGTTTACCAACTACAATGGTGGTGGTACCGTTTGGGAGGCTGGTGACGTGAAATTCAAGGACTTGGACGGCAGTAAGGCTATCGACAACGGCAACAACACCTTGGAAAACCATGGTGACTTGAAGAAGATAGGTAACACCACTCCACGTTATTGCTATAGCTTCAGTTTCGGAGCCGACTGGAATGGTATAGGGTTCTCTATGTTCTGGCAAGGCGTAGGCAAGCGTGACTGGTATCCTGCCAAGGAGTCTTCACTCTTTTGGGGACAGTATGGACGTGCCTATGGTTACGACTTGCCTTGGCATAATGCCAGCAACCAAGCTGGTGTGGACGAGGATGGCAACATCACCAATCCTAATGCTTACTGGCCTCGCTTCCGATCTTATATCGCTGAGGTTACCAAGGGTCCTTTGGCACAAGCCAACGACAGGTATCTGCAGAGTGCAGCTTATCTCCGCTTGAAAAATGTGACAGTCAACTATACCTTCCCTAAGGTGTTGACCAGCAAGATAGGTATCGAGAAGTTGATGCTCTATGTATCAGGTGAGAACCTCCTAACCTTCACTCCTCTCCATAAGCACGCCAAGAACTTCGACCCAGAGGTGATCGGTGCAGGCGACCCTGATGGATGGAACCCAGTGGGAAGTGCTGGCGATGGATATAGCTATCCAATGATGAAGTCCATTTCCTTTGGTCTCAATGTGACATTCTAAGCATGATAATAGCATTATAATAAGATAAATACGAAAAGTTTATGAAAAAGATAATATATGGTCTTGCATTGGCTGCCGTGACACTGGCTTCTTGCAGTGACTTCCTAGACAAGGAACCTTCCAATAAGTTGGATGCGGGCAAGTTCTTTGCCAACGAGAGCGAGTTGGCACTCTATGCCAACGGACTTTATGTCGATATGATTCCTAGCGCAGAGGACTTGACGAATAGTGGTAGCGGTACTTGCGACTATCTTGCCACTAGCACGACTAGCTCGTTGCTGATGCCAGATTTCAATGCCGACAAGATGTCGGGTTGGACGTATAGCGCATGGACCAACCTCTATCGTTGCAACTATTTCTTGAAGAATATCGACAAGGCTGCGGCTACCACCGATGTTGCCACTCTCAACCATTATCGTGGTGTGGCTAAGTTTTGGAGAGCTTATTTCTATTTTGACAAGGTGAAGACCTATGGCAATCTGCCTTGGTATAGCGAACCGATAGATGCTGGCGATAGCATCCAACTCTACAAGGAACGTGACAGTCGTGAGGTCATCATGGACAGTGTATTGCAAGACATCAACTATGCTTGCAAGTACATCCGTGGCGGTAAGGACGAATTGGTATCTCGCTATGCAGCACTCGCCTTGAAGTCGCGCATCTGTCTCTTTGAGGGAACTTATCGTAAGTATCATGCCGTCAATCCTTCTACCAATCAACCTTGGCAGGAGACTGATGGAGTACGCAAGTACTTGCAGGCTTGCGTGGATGCTTCAGAGGAATTGATGAAGTCTGGCGAATACAGTTTGGTGAATACAGGTAAGCCTGCTACAGATTATCGCAGCCTTTTCCAGTCGGAGAAGCCAAATACCACTGAGATTATTATGGCAAGGGAGTATAGTGCCGACTTGCAATCTACTCACAATGTAACCCAGAAGTTCAATTCTGCAGGTAACGATACACGACGTTGGTCACCAACTCAGGATTTCGTCAATACTTACCTCAACTTGGATGGAAGCCGTTTCACGGATGCAACCGACTATGACAAGAAAACTTTTGCGGAGAACTGTACCAATCGTGACTATCGTCTTCAGCAGAGTGTCATCACTCCAACTTATATCAAGAATATGAATGGTACACCTAGTCGTTACAATGCCACTTGGTCAGTGACGATGACGGGCTATCAAGTCATCAAGTTCAATATGGACGACACTTATTATGAGCAGACCAGTCGATGCAGCAATGCCATTCCTATCTTCCGCTATGCTGAGATACTCCTCAATGAGGCTGAGGCTAAGGCAGAGTTGGGCGAGATGGATGAGAATGTATGGGACAAGACGATTCGTCCTATCCGTGAGCGTGCTGGTGTCAATGGAAAGGCTCCTGCCACCGCAGACCCTTACTTGATTAGTTATTATAATAATAAGGTGACCGACAAGTGGCTCTTGGAAATACGCCGTGAGCGTGCCATCGAACTCTTCTTCGAGGGTGGTGGACTCCGTTATGATGACTTGATGCGATGGGCAGAGGGTGATATGTTGATGAAGCCATGGAATAGTATCTATATCGGAAGCAAGGATGTGGCTTATGATACCAATGGCGATGGTGTGAAAGACTTGGAGGTGGTAGATAAGAAACCAAGTTCCACTCCTTCGGGCGTTTTCCTCGTTGACTTGAGCAAGTCGAACTACTATACATTCAAGGATGGAAGACTCTATATCACCAATGAGAACAGTTGGACAGATCGTAAGTATTTGCATCCAATACCAAAGGCTGCACTCGTGAAGAATCCTAATTTAAAACAGAACTACGGATGGGAACAATAATGAAAACTAGAATATTCAATATCATCCTGGTTGCCATGGTGGCACTGGGAAGTATATTCACTTCATGCTCAGACGATGCCGACTCCTTCGTCTTGAGAAGTGATGACAACTTGAACTTTACGTATGCTCAAGATTCCAAGGAGTTTACAGTGTGTACCAATGGCGACTGGAACATAACGTCCGACTGCGATTGGTTGACCTTCAGCGTTACGCAGGGCAAGGGGGATGGTACGACTCGTGAGAAAGTCATCGTGACGGCAGCTCGCAACATCAGCAATGCCCGTGAGGCAGAGTTCGTGCTTCATGCGGCAGGCAAGGACTTACCTGTGTCTTGTTCTCAAGCAGAAGGTGCTCCTCTTACTCTTGGTCAGGCGAAAGTGTCTGGTTCTTTGCTGGCTGGTCAAGAAATTGATCAGGTAAACATAGAGATTCCATACGCTTATGGTTATAAGGGTGAAGAACTGAGCGTCAGTGCTACCTTGAGTGGTGCAGGTGCCGATGGTATTGTGGCTTCTAGCAAGCACTTTACTTTGGATGCCTCTGAGGGAACCTTGTTGCTTCCGCTATCAGGTACTCCTGTCACTTCAGGACCATTGGTCATCAAGATAGAGACCGATGAGCCTACAGCTAATACTGTAGTGACTCAAACCTCGGTCTTGTCAAAGGTAATTCTTGAACAGCATTTCGACCTCATGCTTTGGGGTGGCGATGTAGTAGCCAACAAGGCTGGTGTCCAAGGGGCGTTTATGGCAGGTGATGGTGGTAAAGTTATTGACCCTTCACAACCTGTAGCTGCATGTAAGGCAACTACTGATGGTAGCAACGACTTGATTCTCACGATGTCGGAGTCTTATCGCCAATTGAGAGGCTTCTCTGGCTGGGGAGGTGCTAAGATATATGAGCATCCTGGATATGTGAAGATGGGTACTGCCAGTGTCATTGGGCGCTTGATTACCCCAGCCTTGGGTACCCTTTCCGAAGGTGTCTCTAGTGTCAAGGTCACTTGCCGTGTGGCACAATATAATAATGAGAGCGGTGGACGCCTAACCATTATGGTGTTGAATGGCGGTACTTCTTCGATAGCTACCTATACTTATAAGAACGCAGGTACTAAGACTGGTGGAACTTGGGAGGATGTGAGCTTCACCGTGGATGGTGTCAACAGCGAGACCAAGATTCAGTTTAGTACGGAAGGCAATATGCGCTTCTGCATGGACAACATCGTAATATCTGAGGGAAAGTGATATGAAGCAAAGAATGTTAAGTATGATGGGGGCAGTGCTTGTGATGGCACTCTCCCTTCTCAATATCGCTTGTAGCAGCAGTTCCGATGGCATCGGTGATGGAGGTGGAAATCCTTCTCCATCGGTAACTCCTGTGGTTCCTAAGCCAGATGCAGGCAATGACCTCTATGGTGTGGTAAGCGACAAGGAAGGCAATCCGCTGAGCGGTATTGTCGTTTCGGATGGATTTCAATGTGTCTCTACCGATGCGAGGGGATTTTATCAGATGAAGCGCAATGCCCAGGCTGAGTTTGTCAACTATTCCATCCCTTCGGGCTACAAGGCGAAAAGCAATCAGTTCTATCAGACTTTGAAAGCTGATAAGGAGGAGTATAATTTCAAATTGGAGAAACTTGCCGACAATGAGAATCATTTCTATTTGTTGGCGATAGCGGATCCACAAGTGACCAACAATACCGAAATCACTCGCTTCACAGAGGAGACATTGCCTGATGTAAAGGCAACGCTAGCCACACTCTCATTGCCTGTATATGGTATTTGCTTGGGCGACATTGTCAATAATAAGATGGAGCATATGAAAGCGATGAATACGCTTCTCAACTCTACCACCATGCCGATGTTTGCTTGTATCGGAAATCATGACAAGGATCCTCAGACGGATACTTCCAAACCTCGTACTACGAAGAGTTACACGGCACAGTTTGGACCACTCAACTACTCGTTCAATCGTGGTAAGGTGCATTTCATCTGTTTGGACAACATCATCTTCAGCAATACGGATGACTATGTGGCTGGGTTCACAGACGAGCAAGTAGAGTGGATGAGACAAGACTTACAGTATGTACCTAAGGATCGGCTCATCATCCTCTATTATCATATTCCTGTCCGTGAGAGCAATGCTCAGAACCGTGAGGAAATTCTGAGCTTGTTGAAGGGTTATGACCATGTCAAGTTGATGTGCGGTCATACTCATTATAATCAGAATTATCAGATTACCTCTCCTATCCAGGTGGAGGAGCGCATTACGGGTGCAGCTTGTGGCGCCTGGTGGCATGGTGTCATCTGTGCTGATGGAACCCCAAATGGTTATGAGGTCTATGAAATCAATGGCAATGAATTTGTGGATAACTATTATAAGTCAACTCGCTTTGACAAGAGTTACCAGATTCGTTTGCATCGTGGCGACAGCTCTTTCGGCGGTGAGTATGGTAGCTTTAACTATGCCCTTACATCCGACTATGTGGTTGCCAACATTTGGAACTATGACCCAACGTGGCATGTGAGTATTTATGAGGATGACAAATACATGGGTGAGATGACCTATCGTGCATATAAACCAGACGCTTGGGCTGGTGGCTATATGCTCGGTACGCTCAACCGCAATCCGCAAAACTATTCGCCAACAAGTGCTCATGAGTTTATTTATCATTTGCATAACCCTCAAGCGAAGGTGAGAGTGGAGGCTATTGATGGATGGGGCAACACCTATTCACAGACCGAATTTATCAGCACTCTCAGTACTGCTGAGGCTTATCAATAGCAACTCTCATCATTCAATAGTCTCTCTTAATTCATACTGACAATATCTCTCCGAGGATATGTTGCAGGTCGTTGATGGCGGCTTGCACGTATTCTCGGATTTTTTGTGCATCTTGCTCTTGGATATGCTCTGGCGATAGGGCGGTGAGCTGTGGCAGACAGTCCATCTGCATCATCGAGGCGATGGGGAGGAGCTTGTGGGCGGTCTTGGCGATGGCTTCGGAAAGAGATGAATCTATTGATGACTGCGATTCTATCGGGATTTGGATTTGTAGGAGAACTTCTTGCAATTGATGAAGATGTCCTTGCAGCTCTTGCTTCATCGTCGTGATAATCTCCTGCGCAGCCTCTTCGTCATCGCCGGCGAAAGCGAGGAGAGGTTTTAGGCGAGGAGGGATAGGTCGGCTAGCGATGTCGTCAGAACTGTCTCCCGACGTGTTTTCAAAAACCTCGGGACTTTTTTCCAAAAACCTCGGGACATTTTTAGAAAAACCTCGGGACATTTTTTCTGAAGCTAGGTGAAGCACCGCTTGAAGACTCTCCTGGCTGAATGGCTTAAAGAGGCAATCGTCGAAACCTGCCTCGCGCAATTCCTCCTTGATGCTAGTATCGTGGGCGGTCATGGCAATCACTTTCATGTTGTTGTGGTTGATGTGCTTGATCAAGTCCTTGCCGCTCATCTCAGGCATCTCGATGTCCATCAGCATGATGGCAGGTTGCTCGTTGTGCAGAAGGGTGAGGGCATCGGTCACGTGGTTGCAGGCGAAGACTTGCCAAGAGTCGCCCGCCAATCGGCGAAGCATCTCTTGGAGCAGTTGGAGTTGCAACTTGTCGTCGTCAAGGATGAGAAGCTTTTGGCTCTTGGAGGTTTCTTTGTCGCTTCTAGTAGCCGCTACTTCTTGCTTTTCAGCTGGTTTATCCTTTTTCTCGACTTCTTTTATAGTGGCTAGCTCGATAGGAATCGTGGCGGTGAAGGTGGAGCCTTTCCCCACTTCCGACTTGACGTGAATCTCGCCTCCCAGGAGAGTTGCCAATTCGTGGGTAATCGAAAGTCCCAAGCCAGTGCCTTCTATGCCTTGGGCGTTCTTCAGTCGGGTGAAGGCTTGGAATACCTTTTGCCTTTCCTCTGTAGTCATACCTTTGCCCGTGTCGGTTACGTCCAAGGTGAGCAGATAGGCATTCTTGTTTTCTATGATATTGTAAGCATTTCGCTTTTGTCGGATGGACATGCTGACCATGATGCTGCCTTTATCGGTATATTTGATGGCATTGCTGATGAGGTTGTCGAGTATCTGACGAATGCGGAAAGCATCGGCGAAAAAGACTACATTTGTACCCTTTTCGTTTCTTCCTTCTGTCTCTTCTTGCTTCTCCTCTTTGTTTGATTTTCTTTTTTCTCCTTCTAGCTCCTCGAACTCTTTTATTTCATACGAAATCTTCAGCCCTTTGCTTTCCGCTTGCACTCTCATCCCTTCTACGCTCTCATCCACCAGTTCCTTGGGCGAGAAGTCGGTGGAATGAACTTTCATGAGTCCATTCTCTAGTTGATGGTAGTCGAGCAGTGCTGCGACGAGGTGTGACAGATGGTGTGCGGAACGCTTGATGTTGACGAGACATTCCGCTCCACGGGCATCGTTTACGTAGTCTTTCATCAAGTCGATGAAGCCAGAGATGGAGGCGGCAGGAGCCTTGATGTCGTGGGTGATGGTGAGGAGGAGATGCTCACGCTGTTGCATGATGCGGCGTATCTCCTCGTTGGCATTCTCCAGGTTCTCTCTGTAGATGCGCTCCTTTTGGGTATCTCGCCAGATGTACCAAAGCAGGATGATGGCGGCGATGATGGCGACAACGGCCAGCAAACCTATCTGCCACAGAAGGTATTGGCGAGCTTCCATCGCCTTGTTGATGGCTTGTTGCATGGAGTCACGTTCCCTTTGGTGAACCTCGTTGAGTTGTTGGGCGGAGCGCAGGGCGAGTTGGGCATTCACCATCTGAAGGTTTTCCATCTCCTTGGATATGGCTTGCGTGTGGTTTTTGGAGGAGGACTTTTCCTTTCGGTCGATTTGTTCGAGGATGTCGGCTACGTTCTCCGCCACGTTCACCGGTGTGGTGATGGAGTCGATGATGGCGTTGTTGCTGTCTCTCTTGACGCTGAGCGTCTCTGCGTGTTCCTTCTTGAAGGCATCGGCGAGGCGGCGGAAGAATCCCTTGCGTGTCTTCACTACCTCCACGGTCGTGTTCTCGGCTTTGTGGGTCTGTTGGGTTTTGGGATGAACCACGATGGAGTCCTTGCCATTGTTGAGGCTATTCACCTTTTCACGGAGGTAGTTCTTGTCGCCTTTCCCTTCGAGTGCTGCGGAGAGTTGGTGCAGGTTGGCTTGCTCTTCCTTGAGCAGTGCCGACATGGTGCTGTCGGCGGCATCACGCTTCTGGATGTATTCACGGGATGCCTGGTTGATAGCGAGTATCGACTTCGTGTTGCTATACACGAGGCTGATGGCGAGGATGAGTACGGCGGCGACGGCGCAATAGCCTGCTGCTACCTTGAAAGGGAAATGATTCTTCTGCATGTTGCGAGTCTTACTTGTTTTGGGTTGTAAAATTACCAAAAATAAGTGTATCCACCAAAGTCTTAGCCTAAAAAATGAGGAAATCATAGCGATTTCCTTTATATAAGAAAAGCTATCTCGCTCATTTTGAAGATGAGCGTGATAGCTAATGGTTGTTTTTATTGTTTCTTAAAGGTCAATGTCTGCCCTAGCTTATTCTTCAGCACCAACTTGGTGGAGGTGTATTCACAAATTTGGAACCAGAAGATACCGCCATTAAGTTCTTGCAGAATATACGTTCCCTTGGTGGATTGACCGATTTCATTCTTGTCAAAAGAAGTAGAGGCTTTGTCTGCCAGATAATACAAGTATTTGTTCCTGTGCATTGAGATGACAAGCACAGAAGAAAAACATGAATAAAAAAGCGCAGATGCTTTTCCTAAAGTACTGCTCTTGATGTCTGCCAATGATAGCATAAATTGGGTCGTAATAGACGATTGAGTCTTGTCGTCTATTACGACTAAGCTCTGTCGTCTATAGTGACCAAACCTTGCCGTCTATTATGCCTGCGGATAGCTGCAAGATGCCCTCCGATGGAGAAGAAATATCGAGAACCTACTACGCTAACAGGTAAAAAAATAGGGTTAGCGTAGTAAGTTCTCGATGTTTTCTTTGCTTATTTCAAGAAATGATAGTATATTTGCAGTCGTAAATCAAGCATGGATAGAGTATGGGAAAAGTAAACAAAATCATTGGGCGGCAGAAAGAAATAGCATTGCTGCAAGAGATTGTCGATTCTTCAAGGGCGGAATTCGTGGCCGTTTATGGAAGAAGGCGCATCGGTAAGACGTATCTTATCGACAAATTCTTTGATGAACAGTATGATTTCTATATGACGGGTATCTATGAGGGCACTCGCAAGGAACAACTTGTGAACTTCACCCATCAGTTGGAAACCTACTCCAAGACAACACAAAAAGTGCCAAAGGATTGGATGGAAGCCTTTTTTATGTTGCGCCAATACCTAGAGACCTTGAAAGACAAGAAACACATCGTGATTTTTATCGATGAGATGCCTTGGCTTGATACGCATAACTCTCGTTTTCTCAAGGCTTTCGAACTCTTTTGGAATGAGTGGGCGTCCAAGCAAGATCATCTGAAACTCATTGTTTGTGGCTCTGCCACTACCTGGATGACTAATACGCTCTTGGGCAACAAGGGAGGCTTGCACAATCGAGTGACTCGTTCTATCTATCTCCGTCCATTCAATCTTGCAGAGGTAGAGGAGTTCTTGGTGTCAAGGGGCTTTCAGTTGGAACGCTTTCAGATAGTAGAGCTATATATGGCGATGGGTGGTACACCTTATTATCTCGATATGATGCAGCGTTCGCTGAGCGTGGCGCAGAATATCGACCATCTCTTCTTCGCATCCAATGCCCCCTTGAGGAGCGAGTATGGTTTTCTCTTCAAGTCGCTTTTCAAAGAATCCACCTTGTATAGAAAAGTGGTCGAGACATTGGCTAAGAAGATGAAGGGAATGACTCGCCCAGAACTGCTTGCGGAACTAAAGGTGGATGATTCTGGCTATGTATCTACTGTGCTTTCCGACTTGTGCAATTGTGATTTCGTCCGAAAGTATTCGGCATTTGGCAAGACGGATAGAAATTTTATGTATCAGCTTACCGATTTATACTCTCTCTTCTATCTGCGGTTTGTGAGAAACTATCATGGAGAGGATGAGCATTACTGGAGCCATCGACAAATGGATATATCAAGTTGGGAAGGTTATGCTTTCGAGCAAGTTTGTTTACATCATATCCCTCAGATTAAGAAGAAGCTGGGCATAAGTGGCATCTTGTCGAATGTTTGCACATGGTCTTACCGAGGCGCGATGGAGTTAGAAGGTGAAAAGCAATCTGGTGCACAGATAGATCTTATTATCGACAGAGGTGACAAAACCATCAATCTATGTGAGATGAAATTTGTCAATCAACCATACGTCATCTCTTCCAATTACGCTATGTGGCTTATCAAGCGCCGTGAGTTATTCAAGCAAGTGACGGGTACTCGAAAGACTATTCATCTGACCATGGTTACATCTTATGGAGTGGAACATAATGCAGCTTGGCAAAACATTCAGAGTGAGGTGACGATGGACGATTTGTTTCAAATAGAGTAATTGCCAAATGTAAAAAGGGAAAAACGGAAAGGGGGATATGCCATGATTGAATGACATATCCCCTTTTCGATTGAAAGCGACGTGTAATTATTACTGTTTTTTGAAGGTGATGTTACAATGCTGCAAGGTATGAACCTGTAGCTGATGAATCCTTTTGAGTTGAGTCGGCTGTTGTAGTGTCAGCTGGCACGTTGATGAGAGCGGCGAGGTCTGCGGACTTCTCCTCAACGGTAGTGTCGGCTGATTGCTCTGCTGGAGCGACAGTGTCTGTAGATACTGTAGTGTCTGCTGGAGCTACTGTGTCAACAGGAGTTGCGTTTGAAACACTTGCCATCTTGTTGCTGGCGAAAACATTGCTTACTGATACCATAACCATTGCTGCGATAGCTGCGAATACTAACTTTTTCATAATCTTTATGTTTTAAATTTGTGAATATAATGTTTAACTCTTAGTGAGCTTGCTTTGAGCATTGTTGCTCGTTTGCATGCTCACTATCTTATATCACAATCGCCGTGCCAAAATGTACCAATTGTCGCTAAGTGTTTGAATATCAGCCGTGATGGACGCTGATGCCAAAAATGTGGAGTTGTGGAAAGTGTGGCAGAACTGTGGAAAAATTCCACAAAAAAGTGTGGATATGCTTCCTCATGGCATATCCACACAACTCTTTTTGATGTATAAATATACTAATATCCTTTATTGGATGCCATACTTCTTCATCTTATTATATAATGTCTTGCGGTCGATGGCGAGGAGGAGGGCGGCCTTGCTCTTGTTGCCACCTGCAGCCTTGAGGGCGTTCTCTATCCGCTGAAGCTCTGTTTGTTCGTCGTGGAGGGGGAGAGGGCCGATAGGTTGGGTAAGAACTATGCTTTGCTCTAGCTCCGCTACGCCGATATGGCTGCCTCTTGCCAACAAGGTGGCTCGCTTCATCACATTGTTGAGCTCACGCAGGTTGCCTGGCCAGTTGTAGAAGGCAATCATCTCTGATGCCTTCTTGTCGAAACCTTCTACATTCTTGCCCAACTCCTGGTTGGCTTGCTTCACGAAGAGGTCGGCAAAGAGGAAGAGGTCACTGCCACGGTCTTTCAACTCCGGCATGTAGATGGTAAACTCGTTGATACGATGATACAAGTCTTCACGGAACTTGCCCTCGGCAACTCGTTGTGCTAGATTTTCATTGGTGGCGCAAACCAGTCGGATGTCGATGTCTATCTCCTTGGTACTGCCCAATGGACGAATCTTTCGCTCCTGCAAGGCACGGAGCAGTTGCACTTGCACCTCATAGTTCAGGTTTCCCATCTCATCTAGGAAGAGTGTGCCGCCATTCGCCATCTCAAAAGCTCCTTTCTTATCCTGTTCGGCTCCCGTAAAGGCTCCCTTGACATAACCGAAAAACTCGGAGGCAGCCACGTCCTTAGGAATGGCACCGCAGTCGAGGGCGAAGAAAGGTTTCTTGGCACGTTGGCTCAGTTCATGGATGCGATGTGCCACGTATTCCTTGCCCGTTCCGCTGGCTCCAAGAATCAAGACCGACATCGGTGTCGGTGCCACCAACGATACGAAATCGTAGAGACGCTTGGAAGCCTCGCTCTTACCTTCGATGTACTTCGGGACGTTATTCTCTTTAACCTTAGCTGCGGTCTCTGCTTGATTCTTTGCCGTTTGGGAAGAGGCTGGGATGGAGGAAGAATTGCCTATGGACATTCCTCTGCTATTGGAATGGATAGCCTCTTGTATCTTATCCAACAGCATATCGGGTGGAAATGGCTTGGCGATGTAGTCGGTGGCTCCCGACTTCATGGCTAAGACGGCATTCTGTACCTCGGCATAGCTTGTCATGACAATGAACGGAATCGACAGATTGTGCTTTTGAGTCCATTTCAAGAGAGTCAGTCCATCGTGGTCGGGAAGGCGAAGGTCGGATAGGATGAGGTCGCGCTTGTTGTCCTCTTCGAGTAAGTCTAACGCAGCCTTGACCGAAGTGGCTTTCTCCACCTCGAATCCTTTCTTTTTGAGCCATGCCTGAATCATCGTTCCAAAAGCCAAGTCGTCTTCTACAATCAATATCTTTGCCATGCTTTTACTATCTTTTTTCTCTGTTCGGAATGCAAAATTAAGGCAATAAAAAAAGACTGGCAAGAAAAAAGCAATAAAAATATTAAATCTGTATTGAATTTAACATTTCACTTCTGCTTTCTTCCTGCCAGTCTCTATATGAGGCTGAGGCTTAATCCATCTTGATGCCTCTCTGCTTGAGGATATTCAAGAAGAGTTCCTCCAATGCACTTCTGTCTTCGGCGGTGGCACTGACGGCGGCATAGCTGACCGACTTGAAGTCGGAGACGGAGTTGATGACGTTTGCCAAGCCCAATTCCTCGCTGATGAACTTCTTGATCATGTTCTCGTCCAAGTCGTAGGTATAATTGGAGTTCTCCAAGTATCCTAAGTCTTTCTTGGTGCAGGTGATGATGATGTCGATGTCCTTGGTCTTGCGACCTACCTGTTGGGTCAGGATGTTCTTCAGCTCGGATAGTGTTCCCTCCGTATCATACTTCTCGCTCTGGTTGCCGTGTTTCTTAAACCATTCGGTGAACGCATCGGAAGGTACTACCTTGTCGATGTCGGTCATCGTCGGGTCGATGATGAAGACTACGGTCTTCACCTTGTTGTAGAACTCAAGGGCTGCCTGCGACTTGTTGGTGCTGGCGTTGAACTTCTCACCAGCCACATCGTAGAAGAACAGATGGTATGGCACAGGACGCCACTTGCGTTTCAGCTTGAATTGGATAGCCTTGTAGCGATTCTTCACGGCGGTCTGAATACCATCACCATTGTGGATACGCTTCGTTACATCCGCTAGCTTGTTGTTGCTATCAGAGTCGGTCTGTTCGAAGTCGTCTCCGAAGTGTTGGGAGAGCATCTCCAAGCCGCTATACAACATATAAGACTTGCCGGAAGAACGAGCACCCACGATACCGATGTGGATATCCGTGCCGTAAGTCTTGTCGTGCCCCTCGTTGACCAATCGTTCGCAGTTTGGGCACTTTCTCGTCAGTTTCGCCTTGCCGTTCATCAACATGGTAGGCACTCTTACTCCAGTATCATGGTTGGTTTGATGCAGGATGCCATACAAGCCCGGATGCAATGGGATAGACCATTCTTCACCATCAATCATGTATTTGAAGTCGTGGGTGTTGCCACAGAATGGGCAAGGGCGGTGCACGTTGTATATCTTCATAGAGGCAAACTCATATAATCTCAGCAGGGTGCTGATGACGATGAGGATGATAGCCAATAGTAAGAAGCAAACCAATGGTGTGAGGGCGATAGCCAAGATGGTCGTACCATAATTTTCGTAGATGGAAATCGTCCAGTCGATGGCATTGACGTTGTCCAGGAACTCGCTTCCCCAAGCTACGAATAGTTCTCCCCATCCTTTCAGCGTGTCTTGGAAGGCAACGATGACACCACCGATGACGGCAGGGATGAGGCAGATGAATGCGCCCCCAATGGTACCGATGATACCTCCTACCAAGCAAATCCATCCAATGACGATGATAGCCCAGAATATCAACTTGATAGCCCAGAAGAGTACCCATACGACACCTCCGAAGAGTAATAGGAGGATGATGGAGGACAAGAAGGCTGCAAGGAGGATGGCAAAGAGTATCGCCATTCTCACGTATGGACGACTGTTGTACATCCACATTTTTCTCATACCATCTATCTCGGTCTCACCTCCGAAGTTCTTGAATAGATGCCACTCTTCAATTGCTATAGATATGTAGATAAAGAGGAAGATGAGGCTGATGACGGAGATGGCAATGAGTAGCCACTTGCTAGGGGCAGATGCCTCACCTTTGTCTTCGTAGCTCGCACTGTCACTGGTGATGGTGGACTCTGCTTGCTGGTTAGCTGCACTTAGCTCATCTTCGGTATAGTACTTATAAACCACCTTGTAGTAAGCCCTCGCCTTGCCGTTCTTCTTGGCTTGATACTTGATGAGGTTGTTGTACTCATCGTAGTCGGCATTGATGTCTTCCTTGTAGAGGTATGCGCCAGATGCGCCATAGTGCTCGATGGAAGTCAGGTGGTCATCCGCGTCATAGACGTTCTTGGTATAGGAACCATCATTCTGCATCTGTTGCTCTTGCTGCAAGATGCCCTTGCTGGTATAGGCATATGTGGTGGTGACACCTTTGCCAGTCTTGATGTCGTTCTGCTTCTTGATGAGTTTCTCGCCTTCTACTTGGTAGCGCAAGGTGAAACCTTCTGTCTGGTCTTCGTCAGAGTAGAACCATTCTTTAGCCAAGTTGCCTTTCTGGAACTCATTCTTGTAGGCGCCAACATCCGTTCCAGAGATAGACTGGATGTTGTTCTTGCCATCGTAGGTATAGTTGTTGACTATCGAGTCGCCCTTCTCGAAGGTCCTCTTTTTGACAAGCATACCTTCTGGCGAGAAGTCCATACGGATAGCTTGGTCAACGTAGCCCTTCTTATAATGGTTGAACAAGGCATACTTGACTGGTCCATTGATGCCAAAGTATTCCTTGGAGTAAGGGTTACCTTTCTTGAAAGAAGGCGATTTGCCTGAGTCGCACGCCACAGTGAGCACCGTGGCGAGCAAGAGGATGAATATTTTTAGATATCTCATAAGCTACTACTTTTTGAATAGTTTGCGACAAATGGAAGTGAAGAAGCTATAGTACTTTGTGATGAAGGCTTTCTCCTTGTCGTTCTTGCATTTCTCTAGATACTCCTTGCGGTCCTTGGAAGTCCACTTGGCTGCTTCGATGATGGCTGGGGTTATCTTCTCACAAGTCGAGGTGTCGTTCTTGAAGGATTCCCAAAGCTTGTCGAGCATCAACTTGGATTCTTCCTTGGTTTTCTCAGGAAGGTTCTCGGAGTATGGGTCGGTGAGGTACTCCTTGATGCGGATAGCCTCCAACGTTTTGTGCTCCCTGGCTCTATCGGTGAAGAGTTTCTCGATGATTTTCATTCGTACTTCGAGCATTGGACACCCCAAGCGTTTGGCAATGAGAAGCTCTCTATAAGCACCCATATAGTCCGTATGGTTGTCCAATAAGTCAATGATGAAGCAAAGTATGTTGTGGTCTTGCTCGTCTATAGTTCCCTTTGGAAGTTCTAGTTTCAAGAAATACTCAATGCTTTGCTTGTCGGCTTTCTTTGGATATTTGAAACTATACTCGGCGTATGTCTTGACAAGTTGAGGAATCTCCAAGTCTCTATATCTGTTGACAGGTATATTGCGTGAGAAGCTTACTACTTGGGTGATGAAGAATTTCATAATGGCATCCTTATCTCCTATGTCGTTCTTCTTGCCATTCAGTATATCTGTGAAGTAGTCCCTGACGATAGGCTCCATTACTTGGAGACCTGGGGCTTCGAACTTGCAAGCTTTGAGGAAGTCGATGATCAAGGTGAGTTTTTCACCATCACAGAGTTTCTTGATAGTTGGCTCTAGGGCTTTCATCTGCATTGGGTGCGTCTGGGCGTAGCCAATCAGCGTATCTGCTTCTTCTGGAATAGGGAAGAAGCGAACAATCAAGGCATTCTTGTCAGTTATGGCTGAGGCTAGGATGGTGTTTATGATGGTTACTTCATTGATGTCGTGTTCCTCGGAATGATCCTTGTATCCCTCCAACTGCTCATCGACAAAGCGCTTCCAAGCATTAGGGTCATCGACCTGTTTCATCGTTTCAATGAAATCGTTCGGATTCACATCCTTGGTGTTGATGGATTGAATCACATCGATGCCATAGTCCTTGGTATATCTTGCTAAAGAGTGGTCTTGATGCCATAGGTTGGTCAGGGCTTGCTTGGAGCCTTCGTCCAAGTGAAGCACTTCCTTCCAGTTATTATATAAATAGGTGATGACCTTCATGGCTGCATGGCAGTTGGCATCAGCCTTGGCACCCAAATTCTCCTTTTGGATGGTCTCATCTAGCGTGTTGTTCACGCTGACGACGAAGCGTTGCCATTTGTCGGAAGGTAAGTTGGCTTTCTTCGCCTTGGTGAAGAAGTCTTCTGTCAACTCATCGATACTCAACTTCTTGTCTGTCTCTGTGGCTATGAAGAGATTGTAGAGGAACTTATAGTCCGTGTCTGCCTGTACGCTCAAGCGGAAGAGATAGTTGACGAGGTTATAGAATAGCGCATAGTTGTTGGCTGCGGCAGCCTCCTTGATCTTTCCAAAGTAGAAGTTGTCGGTGTCGAGGTTCATGAATTTGTTCTCGTCTAGATTGAGATAGACATAGTTCTCGATATAGACCTGTTCCTTGTTGTGCTCGTTGAGGAACATCATGCGATAGCCATTAGGCATACCATATCCTTGCAAGAAGTTGGTGTGGAAATACTTGTCGCTCACCAAGTCGTTAGGTAAGGTGCCGATGCTCTGTAGAATGGATGGCACCTTGGCTTCCTGGGCTTGGAAGACGATGTTGATGAGACCATTGTCCTTGCCTAGGTCTTGGTTGATCTTGGTCTGCAACAAAGCCATTGCTACCAAGGCTGTCTGCTCATTGATGGCTGGAATTGCTTCGCTTGTTTCCTTTACCTCAACCTCTCTAGGTGAAAGGTAGCTAGGCTCGCCAGTGAGCAGTTCTTGCAGTTCTGGGTTGGTAGGGGTGCATGTGTTGTCGATCGGACGGAATATCTTTTGCTCGATGAGCGCCTGGAATAGCCCTGCCGTTGGTTTCTCGTCAAAGACCAAGATGTCGGCGATATAGTTGGAACCAGCTCTTCTGGCAGACTCTATGTCGCAGAAGTAACCATAGTCGATGCCGACATAGGTGGCACAAGCGATGACATACAATTCTTTGCCATCGTCATTCTTGACCACCTGATACTTGAGGGTACGTGGATATTGGGTGACGCAGGAAGGGTCTGTGGTGATTTGCTCCGTAGTCACTTGCTCGGCGATGTCAACCTCGTATGCACAACTGATTTCATCACAGATTTTTCTAGCTAACTCTGGGTTGAAGCCTTCCGTGATGGTTCTGATGCCGAAGCCAGCTTGCCCAGAAAGAATGGACTGCTGGCTGGAGCATTCTATGATTTCATTAAACTTGATACTCTTCATAGTGGTATAGGATTATTTCTGTTTCAAAAGAGGATATTTAAATTGGTCAAGAATCCAAATGAGTGGGTCGAGCACTCGGTATGGCTTGATGCCCTCGATATGGTTATCGTTGCCAGGGTCCTTGCCTAGTGCAGAGAATCCAAAGTACTTCAGGTTCTTGTAGTTGTTCTCTGCATTGTTGACAAATCCATCCTCATACCAAGAGTTGAGTGCGGCTCTCAATCCGTCGCTCACAGCATCGATGTCGTCCATTCTCACACCGCCTCCGTCTAGGAACGGACTGTTCTGGTCGAGGGTCATGCCAGGGATGGCGGTCTCTGCCAAATCCTCGCTATGGTCGAGTATAGCATCTATCTTGCTGAATGCAAATGCCATAGGCTTGCCGAAGTGAGCCTCTTTCTTCTTCTTGTCGCCATTCTTGAAGTGGTCGATGATGTTGTTGAGGATGACGTCGTACTTCAATTCTATCTCGCCCTTGATGTTCAACTTGTCATGAATGTAAGGGATGGAGAATGTGTCCAAGAGGAAGATGACCGCATCACTCTCATCGAGGAACTTGACGTTCTTGCTGATGTTCTTTGGGTCGTTGAAATTCTCACCTGCAGTATCATAGAACACCAAGTACAATGGGTGCTCCACACCTTTCTGGGTGATGGTGTAGATGAGTGGAATCTTGGACTTCTGGTCCGTAATCTTGGTCTGTGCAGGAAGGATGCCTCTCTTGAAAAGGACATCGTAGAAGTCGGTTTGGTATCTCACCTGGGTGCAGTCTCGGCGCTCGTCGGCTACGGTAGAGGCGAGGATGCCGAGGTTGCCCAACTTGCTGCCGTACTTGCGCAGTTGGTCGATGAGTACGGTGATATAGTTGGTCTTTCCACTGCTACGGGCACCAATGATGGAGATGATGTAGCCTTTGTGCTCTACCATCTCTTTCGGAATCATATTGTGGCAATGAGGGCAGATGACGGTGTAAGAGGTGTGCCCACACTTATCACAGTTTGCCGAGTCTGGCATGGAGTCCATCTTTCTGGCAAACCATCCTAGATTGTTGTAGATGGCTGGTAGCATCTTGCGGTCTTGTCCCCAGAACTTACTCATCTCAGGGTCTATATCTTTCTCACATTCATCGTTGGTACAACGGAACATGACTTCGCTTCGGTTGAATTCCTCGAAGCAATATGGACATACTATTTTTGGCATAGTTACTTGATTTTTTGTGTTTCAGGTACAACCTTCAGAGGCAAGCTTCTGTCGGCTGCAATGATTCTAAAGTAGAGTGGCAACTTCTTCTGCATGCGCTGATAGGTGAAGGTGAACTTCTTGGCAGTGCCATCAGCGAGGTCGGTATGTGCGATAGTGCAATGCGACTTGAAGTTGGTCAGGTTGAGTGGCATAGCCCCTTCCTCTAGTAAGACGCAGAGGTCGCAAGGTGGTTCGCCATCGGCTTTTAAGGTGACGGAGAACTCGTTCTTGTGGGAGAACAATCTAGCCTCGCTCTTAGCTTCAATGAAGTCAACCTTTACAGGAGAGAGTGCAACCTTCTGGTTACTTGGCTCACTTTCTAAGGTCTTGCCATCGGAAGTCTTGTAGAGGGCAGAAACACTGACGGCGAAATTGCGGGCTTTGGCAGCCAATGGCAGTTCAAACTCAGGACTATGTCCATCATTGGCGATGTCTTCCCACTTTTCGTTTCCGTCTTCTGCCGCCCACTTGATGCGTACCATCGGTACATCATCCCAAAGCCAGATGACCTTGATGTGTGCTATGTCGGTAGAGTCGATGCGCACTCCCTTTGGAGTAATCATAGAAGTGATGCCTTGTTGCTCACCTACGATGCCCACGTTCTCCACGATGGTGACAGGAATGAAGTAACGCTCGCCACAGAAGTTCTTCTGCACGATGTAGTTGGTTTCGAGTGAAGACAACACAGGATAGTCGAAGGCGTTGACATCCTCGATCATGTCATTTCGATGCAGTTCGAAAGGTTTTGGAGAATGGTAGATTCTCACGATGCCTCGCTCAGGCTTCTTCCAGGTGATGGTCGCTTCCTTCTCCGTTTGCTTGATGTTGAGGCTTACAGGAGTAGGGAGCTGCAACTTTGAGGTGGAGATGTCCTTGGTAGTCTTCTCGCTTCTCAACTCGTCACCATATTCATTTTTATAGACAGCCACAAACCCATAGCGATAGGTATGGTCGGTCTGTAAGTCGGCATCGGTGAACTGTGAGTCGGTGATGGTACGAATCTTCTCGTCATCACGATACACTTCGATGGCGCTAGCGTCCTTCGGGAACTTGATGTCGAAGAAGATGGAGTTCTCACCTCGTTTCTCTCGAATATTTGCCAGTGGAATAGGGGCTATTCTGGAGTCAACTTTAATATTTGCAAGATCATTTACCATCACAGTGAGAATGTCGTATAGACACTTCTCGTCCATTTCTGCCATCTCAGGTGTAAAGCCATTGAAGACATCATGGAAGTATTGGTTGCCAGATACTCCGTCGGATAACAGCAAGATGGTCTCTTCCCTTTTGACATGGTTCTTGTTGACAAAGTTGCTTAGGTGGGACAGAACGCTGGAACTGCCATAGTCCAAGAGGTTGTCAATCTCGGCATCTTTGCGTTTGATGAAGAAATCGTGAGTCTCTCCCTCTAAGTAGATGGTTCCATCGAGTTCAGATTTGTTGGACTGCAAGAAAGCCTTTGCCTCGGCTTTGACAGCCTCGAAGTCAGCTTTCTTATTCAAATAAGAACTTTCTTCAAGGAGCTTCTTCCAAATGCATTCTGCCAACTTCTCGACACGGGGGTCTTTGCCAGCCTCGTTGATGGTGGTAGTGGCAATAGCCTTCTTTTTATCAGTGTCATAGTAGCCGACATAGAGGTCATTGCCATCAGCCGAAAGAATCAATGCATATGGGAAGTTCTTGTAAGTCACGCACAGGCTGCTGTTGAGGTCATATTCCTTCAAGTGCTTATAACCATGTTGTGACAATTTGCCCATAATGCTTCTCTTTTCCGCTTCTGTATAGGAAGCAGAGAAGATGGTGCCAATGACGCTCTCTTCTTTGTCAGAATCCGTTACGTTTATATCACAAAACTCCTCCACCGTTTTCAAGTTTCTGTCTTCGAAAACGGTGTAGGAGCCTTTGTCTTCTTGGCGTCCCCCGTAAAGTTGAACACCTTCACGGGAGACTTTCATCATATAATACTTAGTCATTTCCTATATTTTTCAATAAGAAGTCTTTGTAGAACTTAGAACCTTCGAGTATCAAGATTGGTGATACGAAGTCAAACTGCTCTGCTCTCTTGGCATGCAAGTACTCAGGAGTGTCTCGGATGTAGCTCAACAAACCCATGTTTTGCAATGCATTGCCGATGACTGCAGGATTCATCTTCATTCCAAAGTACTCCTGAGTTACCTGGTAGAATAAGTTGAGGAAGTCTTGGAATCTAGGACCTGCCGATGAATTGCCATAGAACTTGTCACCAAGGCTTGCCATCATTTCTGGAGAAATGCTATTGTCTGCATCCAAAAGTACATTGTTGCCGTTGGCATCCTCGATAGTGAAACCTTCCTCACCGATGACCTCAATAGGATTGCAGTCTTGTGGACGCATCAAAGTAGTTGATTCCATAGCTAATCCCTTGGAAACCTCAAACTTTACATTGTTGGTGATAGTTTTTGGAAAGGCTATGTTCAGTCCAGAAATAAAGTCTCCATAGTCTGATTCGCCCAAGCCTTTTAGGAACATTGCTTGATAGAATTGGTTTGCCAAATCGTCATTTGTAGCAGTGCTCAACCATTCCATGATTCTGGCACCCTTTCCAGCGAAGGTAATCAATACCTTAGGCTTCTTGTCACCAGTCCAACGACACTCTGTGCTGTTTCTTACTTGCTTGACCAACTTGCGAGCCAAGAGACCTGCATAGTAGGTTATCAAACCAGTGACATAGATGTCGGCACACATCAGCTCGCTGCAATCAGAACTAATTTTCTTGTAGAAGAATGGAAGTTGCTCAGGAGTGAGCCTGTCAACCATCTGCTCGAAGTAGTAGCTTGCAGTGTCTTTATTGTATCTGTTTTCACCCAAGTTGAGACCTTGGATTCGTAAGCCAAACTCCTCGCATGTGTTAAGCAATACTTTTTGGAAGTTGCTGCAGTATCGTGTAGCTTCTCCTACCAATTGGGCTGCGAAGTGGATGGAGTTTTGCTTGATCATAGTCAAGCGAGCACCTTCTCCTGTTTGTAATTGACACAAGGCGGAAATATCACTAGTGCTACCACCAATGTCGAAACAGATAGTAAGAGCGTCACGGTCGTCTGCTTTCACGTTAAGGAAGTTGGCAACGGCGCTCGCCTCTGTCATACTTTGGAAGTCGCTCTCGTCAACCATTTTGACGGGATTAAAGGAGAACTGCTTAGTGTCATCGTCTTTCTCAAATACCACATTCTTCTTCTCGTTTCCATCCAATGGGGCATTGTTTGATTTGCCCATAAAGGAATTGTTGGCAGTGAAACCTTGTGGCTGATCGTTTTTTGGCTTTGGCATAAACATATTGCCACCACCAGCCATAAACATATTGCCGCCTCCAATCTTCTTTGATCCATCATTTGGGGTTGATGCCGCCTGTAAGTTATACCCGAAGGTCGAAACCTTGAGCTGATAGTTCTCATCAACAGTCACATTAGCATGATTGTTGACATCGTTCAGAGGGTTGACAGCAGGGAGTGAACTCCAAATGGTATTGTAGTTGCGAAGTAAACTAGCACTCATGGAAGATGGGTATGACCACTTCAACTTCCTCGGGAACAAGTCCTTGCAGAATAACTCGGCATAGACTTGCAAGAGAAGAGAACGTAAAAATGCCTTCTTATAGGCAATGTTGCGCTCATCATCATCCCATTTCATGTTGTATATCTGATTGACCTCTCCGCACTCAGCTGTATCGAGAATAATCACTCTCTTGTTGTCTGCCACATTTGCCAATGGCAAGTTGCGGCTGAAACATGGAAAACCGCCCTTCACTTCCTTCTCAAACTTAGAAATCTCCATCGTCTCATTGATGTCCTTGGTGACACGGCGAGAGTCGTGGATAGTCAAGGTACTCTTGATGGCATTGGAGAGAATTGGGTTTGACTGGAAGAAGAATAAGTGGTCTTCATTAGCTACCTTGTCATTGTCCTCCTCGCCAGCATGTAAGAGGGAAATTCTTCTGTTGGTGAACTGAATACCCTTGGCTTGCTGGTCGAGTGGGTCAAGGTAGGCAACGGAAGTGTTGGTACTACCGAAGTCAACGCCCAACGTAGTGCCTCTTAGATTGCTGTCTTGAATGCCCAACTTATCTTGGGCAATGCAAGGATTCTCTGTCGTTGTCGTATATTTAATAAGGAGGAAACCAGACTCGTAGCCATCAGGCAAGTTGAGCTTGATGCCCTTGAATGGGTGGTTGCACTCGTAAATCTCATACTTGTATGGATTGTCGGCGGTTGCACTGTTGGAAACGATATGTAGAGAGGTCTCTACATGGCGTTCTTTTCCTTCCTTGTCCTTGAAGTCGAAATCTACATCGTGTCCGTCTTTTGCCAAGTACAAAGGCTGTCCCTCATTGTCATTGATAATCTCAAAGTCGTTCTGTTCATCACCTACGAATGGTAAAGCCTGGAATGGATAATCCTTCAAGTTGATATTGTGAGGAAGCTCTGAGTACATGAAGTAACGGTGCCATTTCTTAGAGATGAAGTTAGGCCACATAATGAGATTTTTGCCATCTATCTCACCACCACAAGTATAGGTAGCCTTCATCTCCTTGGTTCTACCGTCATTGAGAACCAAGTGTAAGGTGACTTCCAAGTTGTTCTTCTCAGAATCTGGGTCGTAAATGGCTGTCAAGCGAGAAGGTACGTTTGCCCTAGATGTTAATGGCTCTACCAAAGCACCGATATTCTTGCCGAATGCTTTGATACCCAATGGACTCAAAGGTAAAGCGAAGTAGGCTTTCTCGCCAGACTCATTTTTCTTGTCTGCTGCCAATACATAAACAGGGAACTGGCTAGGCTCATTCTTCTTAGGACCCTTGAATATCAAGCGAGCAATCTTGGCTGTATCTGGCAAGAGCAGTTCTTTCGGATTGAAGAGCACGCCATTCTCTTGGGCGGTTGTGTAGAGTACACCGTCCATACCATACAACTCGTCCTTGAAATTGAAGGCAATATCGAATGGGGCATTGAAGAGATTGATAGGAGGTACACTGGCAGCTTCGAGTTTGAAGTTCTTCTTGGCAGCATAGTCCTCTATTTCCTTTCTCCATGCGGAAAGATTGCTGAGGATGTTGTCATACTTTGGAGCTAGGTTGTAGTCCAAGTAAGAATAATAGGCGGTCAATCCATTGATGCCTGACTTGCCATCATTGTTGAGTCCTTCTATCAGATAGTTGACGTAAGCGTAGAGTTGTAAGGTCTGGGTTAGGTCGAGGTCGCTGCTCTCCAGTGGATCTTTGAACTTGCCAGTCTTGTAATCTACCCAGGCACGATTTTCAGTATTATCAATCTTGTAGGCACAAGAGGTGAAGAGCAGACTCTCTGGTGAGGTCGCACCTACTACCTTGCCGTCATACTTGATGATGTCAATGAAAGGAATGCCACGATGAGCTTCGTCAGTATCCTCGTCCTTGAGGCACCAAAGAGGCTTGCGATGGAAAAGCATATTGCCGAAGGTTCCCTTTGGCTCATAGATGTTGGATGTCTCTTTGATGTCCTTTCCGTCAGAATAAACCAAGTCAACACGCTCGGTCTTCATTCTGCTATAGTCGAGAGCGATACAAGCGATGAAGCCACGCCACTCGGAAGACAACATCTGGTAGAAGGCATTGAGGTTGAGGTCAACGCTTTCCTTCGATTTCCCGTATGATTGAAGAGCCGACTTGAAGAGGTTGGCACGAGCGTAGGCGGTAGGGATACCAGAAACTTGCGCACTGATGTCCGAATTCTCGTCGATGGCTGGTGTCTCTATGTCGGCGGTGAATTTCTCTATATTTCCTGAAAGGTCTTCCCATTTGCCTGGTGTACCATTCGGTATGGAGGCTGGCTTGACCTTGATAACTAAAGGTTTCTCCATGTCATTTAGTTTTTCTCATTAATGTTCTGGTTCTTGGTAATAGCGTTGTGTACGTGAGCCAAGAATTTCTCCTTGGTGGTCTGTACATTCTGGTTACCTGCTGGCTTTGCATCAGCATCGCCCAACTTCTTGATGAGCACATCCACACTGTTGTCGCTCTTGCTGATGAGACCCGACAACTTGCTCCAGTTGTGCTGGTCATCCTCAAACAGGTGTCCACAACTGATATTCTTCATATCCTTCTTTTGCTCCTTGAAAGCTTCATCTATGAAGATGAAACGACCTGGAACGGAAGCCTTGACCTGATAAATCCATCCCTTTTGCATGAGGCCATCAGTGCCAAAACGATAACCGAAATAGTCACTGAAGTATTTGTCTAAATCTTTAGCTTGACCATCGGTAATGCTATCGTAGTCATGGATGTTCTGCTGTGCGAAACGATTCAAGAGACCTTTCGTGCCGGAGCCATCAGCCTCAGACCATGCAGCGTCGTATTGGGAAAGAATGATATGGGCGAGAGAGAACAAAGAACCTAACTTGCTCTCGAATGCTTTTCCATTCGTAATGAAATCGGAACCATGTAGGCTTACTTGACCTTCTTTCTCATCAAAGGTGCGGAAGAAGTACTTGGCGGTTTCATTGGTTAGTTCTTTTTCGTCCAATGTAAAGAAGTCGTAAGCGGCACAAGCACACATCAATTCAACGACATGGCAGGCGTTCTTCTGCTCTTGTCCTCCCGTAATTGTCTTGTTCTTGGAAGTAACATTGATGGCTGGGAATGGCCAACCGATATGGTAGAATCGCTTGTAGGTGCTTCTTACTGTAGGGTCTGCTTGATAGAACTGCAAGGCTGCCTGACAGTTGAGTGCAAAGTTGTTGGCATCGGCGATGACCTTGTCGTTCTTCTTTTGCTCACTGTCTGGGGCTGTGAACGTAAAGTAGTCGGTCAGCAAGGTGGAACCAAACTTCACTACATTAGTGTTGAGGGTCTTTGTACCATCGGAAAGAATATTGATGCCATCTCTCAATGCTACAGGGATAACTGGTATGGAGGAAGCACCCGTACCACCAAAGATAGAACCGAATACGAAGACACGTGCAGAGTTTTGGGCTTCTTGCAATGCTTCCAAGAACTTGCGCAAGTCTTTCTCTGCGGTAGAAGCGGCATCGGCATTGCGGGAAACATTTCTGGCAGCTTCCACAATTCCGTGATACATCAAGAGAGAACCGAGGTGAGTCTGGGCACGATAACCATGGTCTAGCTCAAAACTCTGTACGGAGTCCTCGTCGAAGAACAAATCCGTCAAGTCGGTGTTCTCGTCTTTGTGCAATCCGCTGTTGACACCCGAAAGAATCTTGTAAGTCTTTCTGTTGGCATCACCATAAACCGTATAAAATTTGTAAAGATTGATTTTTGCGGAGAAGAACGTGTCGGCGTTAGGGCGACCACCATCTATGTTGTTGGCATCGTCCGACTTGATCTTGTTGTAGAGCTCTATCAAGTTTTCCACACGTCCCTTATTGCCATTGCTTTGGTCGGTGTCGAGGGTTAGAATGTCAATCGTCTGATTGTCAAACAAGCCCATGGCACAGAGATGCACGAAAGATTCGAGACATCTCATGCCAGTACCGCCTATGGCTATTACGAATAATTTATCCATAGTATTTATTCTTGTTTGTTGTTGCCAAGTTTTTATGTTTAATAGAATTGGCTTACTCTATTAGAACCAACTAGAGAGCTTGCCGTGAGGGAACATCTTGCTGAGTACGAGACCGCAAACAATGTGAGCAATGAAGAACACTGCTGAAGAGATGCCCATCGCTGTGAGGTAAGCGTTCTGGCGAGAAGGTACGCGGATGTCGCTATAGACAGCGAAATAGCATACTGCCATGATTGCCACAGGGCAAAGGATGGTGAGAATCCAGAAGCAAGTTTTTCTCTTTTGCTTGTCTTTTGGGTTAGAACCTGCCTCGTAGCGAATGGCATTGGCACTTACGATGGCTAACAACATACATACTACAAAAACGATAGCGCCTATCATGTAGGCAGAAGCAACAGTTGCATTCATAGTTTTTAATTTTATTAAGTTTTATAATGTTTTTACGAAATAAGTGTAGATGACTGTACCTTTTGGATTCAACTCTTGGAGGGTGTTGCGGATGGCATCACGCAAGTTGTTGTTGGCTCCCCAAGAGAAGAGTTGGTCGAGGCGAGGTGAGATGTTTGGCTGACTCTCAGCGATGGTAACGTCAATGCGGTATAAGTCTGTAGGATCGCCACCGATGATGTTGCCTTTGAAGTTAGGTGAGAACACAATTCCAATCTCAGCCTTCTTGCCGCCACTCTGAGCCATGCTCTGCTTGAACAAGTTCTGGTCGAGTGCAAGCATGTCGCTGATTTCCTTGGTCTTATGAGCCCCCTTGCTATAGTCGTAGTCGGCGAGCATCTTGCCGTTCTCATCATAATATTCTGCGCTCTTCTCTTTGTCGGCGAGTGCCTTCTGATACATAGAGTATTTCTGGAAATCTTCCTCTACGTCTGTTACCTTGACATCCAACTTCTTGATGATGTAAGAGTCTTGATTACTGAAGTCGAAGAACAAGTTGCGGAAGAGGTCGCTGTATTTTGGATTGAAACCTGCCTGTGTAGCCTCCTGGGTATTCTTTAGTGCATCTTCCCAAGCTACGCCCAAAGGATAGAACTCCAGTCTCGCTCCTTGACCATAGTTGGTGTAAGCATTGTCGCTACCATCTTCTACAACGCTGGTAATCAGGTCTTCACCTGTTTCTGCATCGTGGTAGTTGCCACCCTTGGTTGCGGAAGAATAGTTGGTTGTGGCTGTGTAGGCATCTGTCGAGAGATGGTACTCCTGATAGCCGGAGACACCAGCCACCGATTCCTTGATTTGGTTCAAGAATTGATGACTCTTGTTGTCGAATACGATGAAATAGAGATGGTATGGGATGTTTCTTACACCAATGAAGTCGAAGACGAAGAAGGTGATGTCATTGCCTTGTTTCAACCAGTTGACGAAATAGCGTGTGGCGAAAGCTTGATGCTGCACCTGATGGTCTGGCGTAAACTCCTCGAAGTCGGTGACGAGGAGGCTGCTCTTGCCTTCCTTTACAATCTTGTCAAGAGTCTTCTCGATAGGAGCCATCTGCAAGTCGTATGACTTCGGATCCATAATCTTGTTGTAGAGCTGTGTCTGCTTGAGCTGCAATGGGTTGATGTTGTCGTCTGCCAACGAGAACACGTTGCAAGAGTCTGTGCTGGTGAGTCTCTGTACAGTGGCATTGAGGAAGTCTGCCGCACCTTGGTTCTTATAGGCTAGGACTACGCCATCCGACAAGTCGAAGTAAGCGGAATAGTTGCTGGTGGCATTCTTCAAGGAGATGTCCTTGTCGAAATACTGCTTTACTTGTTGTGACATGCTCGTATCGTCAGAGCTACCGCATGATACGAAACATGTGCTCGCCAATCCTACGAAGGCAGCGAACAATAAGGTTTGAATTTTCAATCTTTTCATATCTATTACTTTTTTATAATCAATATGGGATTCCTATACATTATTATATATATAGGCTTATTCTTCAGAGTCGGTATTGAGGAAGCTAGGGTCGCTGTCTATCACACTCTTTACTCCTTGGATAGCCCCTCCAAACTGTTGGATGAGGTTTTTGAGTTGTTGGGAGGCGTTCTTGGCTGCATACTTCATGAGATAAGCCCCGCAGATGCCTTTCAGTCTGCCGATTTCCTTCATCTCCTCATCGGTGTATTCCGAACGATGCTCATCTATCTCGTTGTTGATGTTGTCCAGACTTTGCGAAATGGCAGCCCAGTCATCATCAGAATAGTCTTTGCTGTTTTGCTTGAGGTCTTCACTTAGTTCCTCAAGGTCGTGGATGGGTGTGTTCTTGTTGTTGCAAGAAGTGAAAGTGAGTGTCCAAAGTGTTAGACAACCTATCAGAAGGTATTTAGATAATCTCATGGGTACAATGTGTTAAAAGGTGTGCTATGTTATAGGTACAAGAAGTGTCTTACCAAAGAAAACACGATGATGACTAAACCGATGATTTTACAGGTCAGCTCTATCATCTGTTGCTTTCTCTTTTTCCGTTTGCGTCGTTTCCCATCGGTAAAGAACATAGGAACGACAAACCAAATCAGTAGTCCTATTATGATTCCGATAATCATAGTGCAATTTATTTAAAAGTTATGCAGGGGTTTGGCTCTGCGAATAAGTAACAACTGCAAATTTATAAAAAATAAGTAAACGACCAAAATTATTTTACCTAAACTTTTCTTTGTAATAGGTATTTTTGATACTTTAACGTCAAATTTACGAAATGAGCGGTCTTTTCCTATGGTATTCTTGGTGACTACACCCATTTAACTTTCTTTTGCGAAATCCTACGCAAGGTTATGTGATTTTTGAGTTTTAGCTATAGATTTTGAATCAAAACGAAGTATAACGAGAAAGAAATAAAGAAAGGAAAAATATGAAAAGACTTAGAAGTATAGCCTTGATGGCTTTGGGCGTGATGACGCTTGCCTTGTCATTCTCCTCTTGCTCTGATGATGATGACAACGACTATTGGAAGATGGTGCCGAATGCACTGGTGACGGTGAAACCTATCAGCGATGGTTGCTATTTCCAGTTGGATGACAACACGACTTTGAAGCCTGGTAATATCAACAAGAAACCTTTCGGCGACAAGGAGGTACGTGCCTTGGTCAACTATTCTGTGACCGACCAAAAGGACGAGACCTATGGACAGGTGGTCAACGTGAACTGGATAGATAGTATCTTGACCAAGAAGCCTGTGCCTTGTCTTGCCACTCTTGAAGAGAATGATGCCAAGTATGGTCATGATGCCGTTGATATCGTCCGTGACTGGGTGACGATAGCCGAGGATGGTTATCTCACGCTTCGCTTCCGTGCTCTCTGGGGAAATGTGAAGGCACATTCCATCAACTTGATTGCGAATGTAAATCCTGAGAATCCTTACGAGGTGGAGCTTCGCCACAATACAAATGGCGATCCTCAGATGAGATGGGGAGATGCCCTAGTGGCTTTCGACCTCAATGGCGTGGTGCCTGATACCAATGGCAAGACAGTGAAGTTGACCATCAAGTGGAAATCTACGGCAGGTGAGAAGAGTGTGGATTTCGACTATTGCTCTCGCAAGACCATCGCCAGCCCAACCCTGCTCAATGGCTTCGCAAAAGCCGGTGAGGTTGTTGTGCGATAAGAAGGAATGTCCTCTAAAAGCTCGATAATAGGTAAAAAGATGATTTATATTGTGTATGAGGAAAAGAAGAGGGGCGTGACCATCGTTTGATGTCTGCGCCCCTTGATTCTTTTTATGCCGTGCAGAGTGTCATCCAACGCCGTGCAAGGTGCTACTGAATGAGCTTTGCCGCCTCTGGCGTCAAGTATGACTTGATTTCTGAATAAGGAATCGTAAACTCCACGATGCCCATGGCATACGGACCAATCTCATACTGCTGATAGGCGAAATGAACGCCATCCTTGGTGAGAAAAGGGGTATGGGCAGGCAATGGGATGATGCCATTCTCGATAAAGAGAAACTCGTTCAGATTCTTGTCTGTGACAGGATCTTCCTTGTTGTATTCGTTCAGATAAGAGATGACTCCCTTTCGCAAGATGGGTTGCAACTTCTTCACTTGTGTCGTGTCAACCGTCTCTGTCAGCAACTTGCCTGTGGCTTTGATGATATTAAACGACTGGTCGAAACTCGAACCATGTGCTCCTGCCAAGTAAGCATAAGAGGAACAGTTGTATGTGATATACTTGTCTGTCTCTGCTTTCTTGTTGAGATTCAGTTCATAGCACATGTTGATGTTGGCGCGAGAGTCATACTTCTTAATGTCCGCTATCTGTTCTTTCAGATACTTGAAGTTGTCCTTGCCATATTTCTCGATGACCACCTTGGCATTAGCGAGGTCGCCAGCGTACGCCTTGTAACTCTTACTGCCATCCTCATTGACGGCGGCGAGGTAAGCATCTGCCATCTTTTGGTTGAGTATTTTCCGAACGTTGGAAGCCAAGTCATCGGTTCCAGTAGGGTAATCCACTCGAATGACGACATCTAAATTCTTGCCTTCTTGCAGATTGCAACTATCCATTTTGACAACTAGGGTGTCGGTTTCTTGTGCAGCCTGTGCTTCAGTAGTTGTCAATGAATCACTGCTATTGGTACCTTGTGCTTTGGTCGAACTTGCTTTGCAGCTGCTCAGGAAACAAGCCGTCAAGGCAAGTGTAATGATTGTTAATTGTGTTTTTTTCATTTTTATATCTCCTTCATTAAGTTCAAGGGCAAAGATAGGCTATTAATCTGAATGTACCGCTTTTTCTTGACTTTATTTAACGAATAAAGCATAAGGCGTGCATTTTGTTGCCAATAATTTTGCTTTTTGCGAGAATTGTGTTACCTTTGCGCTGAAAAAATCCTGTTGCTCGATTGATGCAAGGGCGGCGATAGGGTATCGTAAATAAAATTGTAGGGAAAGATTAGATGGCAGAAACTTTAAAGGAAAAAACAGCTAAAGGTCTCTTTTGGGGCGCGATGAACAATGGGGCGATGCAAGTCATCGGCTTGGTGTTCGGCATCGTACTCGGCAGATTGCTATCAAAGGCAGACTTTGGAATGATGGCGATGATCAATGTCTTTCCTCTTATAGCCATTGCCCTTCAGAATAGTGGATTCGCTTCTGCCATAGGCAATCTCAAGCAACCTACCTCCAATGATTATAACTCTGTGTTTTGGTTTAATATCATTGTGGGCACTTCCTTGTATGTCGTTCTTTTCTTCTGTGCTCCTTTTATAGCCGACTTCTATCATGAGGAGCGTCTTGTGCCGTTGTGTCGTTTGGCATTTGTCAATATACTTTTTTCTAGTTTGGGTACAGCGCAAGCGGCATATCTCTTCAAGAATATGATGGTGAAGCAACAGGCGAAGGCTAGCATTACCGCTGTGCTGATATCTAGTTCTGTAGGTGCCTTGATGGCTTGGAAAGGATTTGCCTATTGGTCGTTGGCTGTTCAAGGGACGGTCTATGTGGGAATGAACACGTTGTTGGTGTGGCATTATTCTAGTTGGCGACCTTCTTGGAAAATAGACTTTTCACCCGTAAAACGTATGTTCCCTTTCAGTTTTAAGATAGCAGCGACAACGATAGCCACCAAGATCAATGATAATGTGATGAACATTCTCTTGGGAAGATTCTATTCCAATGCGATTACGGGAAGTTATAATCAGGCTTACCAGTGGAACTCCAAATGCTATCTTCTCTTGCAAGGGATGCTCAACCCGGTCATCCAACCGACGTTGGTCAATCTGGCAGATGACAAGCAACGTCAGTTGAATGCTTTTCGCAAGATGGTACGTTTTATCGCTTTCTTGTCTTTCCCATTACTTTTTGGACTGGGCTTGGTTTCCAACGAGTTTATTACGATTACGCTGACGGCCAAGTGGCAGTCGAGTGCTGAGATCCTGAGGATGCTTTGCTTGGGCGGCTCCGTGATGCCTCTCTATACGATGTTTTCCAATGTGGTCATCAGCAAAGGCAAGTCGGGTACCTACTTTTGGTGTACTGTGTCGTTGAGCATTACGCAGATTGTGCTGATGCTATTCTTATGGCCTTATGGCATCCATCTGATGGTTTCGGTCTATGTGTTGCTTACGGTAATTTGGATGTTTGTCTGGTATAGTTTGGCATATCGTTATATAGGATATAAGCCGTTTGCTTTCCTCAAGGATGTCTGTCCTTTCTTCTTGGCAGCCTTGGGAGTAATGGTTGTTACTCATTTTGCGACCATACAGATTGGCAACTTATACTTGCTTCTTTTGGCTCGTGTGCTGTTGGCTGCTGGCTTGTATTATGCGGTGATGCGTATCGCTCGTGTCAAGATTCTTGATGAGTGTATGGCTTTCATCTTTAAGAAAAAGAAATAGTTATGGATATAAAAACTCAGTCTATTCAAGAGAATTTAAAGGCGAGATTCAACCCAGAGGGCTCCTTGCTTCGTGTTCATCAACATCGCATGATGGAACTTTTGTTGGCGTTTGACGCTATTTGCAAGCGCCATCAGATTCGTTATTGGCTGATAGGTGGAACGCTGATTGGTGCAGCTCGCCATCAAGGATTCATTCCTTGGGATGACGATATGGATGTTCAGATGCTTCGTGAGGATTACTTGCGGATGCTGGAAATCTTGCCTAAGGAATTGGATGATACGATGGCTTTGCAATGCCGACAATCCGACCCTAACTATTTCTTCCAATATGCCAAACTTAGAGATAGACGCTCTGTCTTGGACGAGAACAATGGCTATGATAGAATCTTCAAGGAACGTGGCATCTATATCGACATCTTCCCGATAGACAAGCATCCTAAGTGGGTGCAAAGACTATCGATTCATTCGATAGGGCATGTTTATAAGATATTGAAACGTAAAGATTTGCCTGATGAACAGCTCGTTAAGAAGGTGATGCACTGGGTAAGTCTGAACGAGAAGATGATATATCCCGTATTGCGTGTGTTGTCGAAGTTGACCAAGGGAGAGTATCTCGATGCGCTTGGTGTTCCTTTTGTCGTGGCACGTCATAAGGAAGACATTTTTCCTTTGGCTACCTTGGAGTTTGAGGGACATCAAATGCCGGTGCCTGGCAATTACGACAAAGTGTTGCGAGACCAATATGGTGACTATATGCAATTGCCAGACCTCGACAAGGTCAACCTGCATGTCGGCAAGTTGGAGTTCCTGTCCTAAAGTGATGACTTGAGTTGCTGGAACTTCTCTTGGCAATGTTTCTTGTAGCTGTAGCCGAACCATTTTCGTTGATACTTCCTATAAGTATAGGTGGCACAGAACTTCAAACCTTGCCAGAGGGAGTGCTTGTCTATTTCATATATGTAAGGAGAGATTTCTACGAAGTAAAGATCTGCCACAGTGTCGAATGCAGAGAAAGGTTTAACATCCGGCTTGCTGAGCAACCATTCTTCTGCCATAAATCTATTGTGCAACTTGGTGTCTTCATCCAAGGCTGGTAGTGTGCGGAAGTAATCAGAGCGAGCCCACCAAAAGTTGCCTGCATACATCTTCTGCTTGAAGGGTGGAAAGAGATAGCTTCCGTAAGTGTCGTAGCCTCCCATCAAGGTGTTGACGGCAACTTTCCATTGATTCATGATGAAGTACTCCATCATCCTTCTCCAAGCAACGATCTTCTTGACGAACCCATTGAATACCTTGTCTTCCATGCCTTTGGCGGTTTGATAAGTAATGCCTTTGGTATGGAAATAATAAAACAGAAAATCCTCTTTCTGTGACTTCTCGTACATGTAGTCGAGAGCAGGAAACTCAAAGCGACGTGGATTGGTGGTTTGAGATACAAACTCTATCTTCTTGCCTGAGTTGTCATAAGCCCTTAAAATATCTTTCAACTTTTGGATGTCTTCCTCACTTTTGGCTATGCAACTGATATAAAGTTTCTTGCTGGCATCCAAAAGCCCAGTTTGGGCAAGTCTTCCCACTTGCTCTCTTACCATCTCTTCCCAGTTGGCATCACAGAAGATATGATAGATACCATAGATGGGTATGGAGTTAATAGGAGCGTGGTTCCATGCCGATAAGTTCTTGCGCTCATAGATGCCTAAGGTGCTTTTGTATATTCTTTTTAGAATGGATGTCATCTTACAGAATTGTTTTTATCTAAGTGATGTGAGAAGACGCTCGAACATGGTCTTCATATTGTATCTTGGCGACCAACCCAACTCTTGGACCTTCTGGCAGGAGAGGCGCAATTTGGTCATCGGGGAGTAGCCCATGCCTTCCTTAAGTTCGATAACTGGCTTGATGTTGGGATTGAATGTCTTGCACAAGAAGTGAGCCATGTCGATGATGGAGATGTAGGTCGATTCATTCGCTACATTGTATGCCTCGCCATCTTCACCTTTTAATAATATGTATAGGATGGCTTCCATAGCATCGATGGTATAGCAATAGCAACGGCTCAGTTCGCCAGTGGTATGGAGTACGATGTCGTGTCCTGCCAATACATTGCGAGCAAACTGGGCGAAGACCCTGTTGTCGTCCTCCGTAACTCCGGCACCGAAGGTCTGTGCCAATCGGGCAGTCTTGGCTGGGATGCCGTATTCCTTGGCGTAAGCATGGCAGAGGCTCTCTGCGGCTCTCTTGGCGATAGGGTAGCTGCTGCGTACTTGCATCGGGTCGATGTATCCCTGCTTGTCTTCGGTCAATGGCTCCGCATCGTCATAGACGCTGCCATATACTTCGAGCGAAGATACATTGACGAGAGATGTCACATGGCAGTTTTGGGCATATTCCAATAGTTGCTGCGTGCCATAGAAATCGGTAATCATCGTCTCTACTGGCTTGGACACGAAATATTGGGAGGCTGTCGGACTGGCGAAGTGGATGAGATAATCCACTGGCGTGTCTGTGCCCATGCTCTCGTTCTTGCCAAAGTCGTGCTCTACGAAGAGAATGTCGTCACCTTCAAACATCTTTCTTGCTTTCTCTAAGTTTCTCACGATGCATACGATGCGAAGGGATAAACCATGTTTCTGGTTGAGCGCCTGGAGACAATTCACCATGCAACTGCCCAAGAGTCCGGTGGCTCCTGTGATGCCGATGCTTTTTCCTCTTAAAGGTTCGAAGAGTGGAAAATGCTGGGCGAAGTCTTGCCAGTCGGCTTGTTCTATTTCGTTTGCTGTCATTTCTTATGTTTTATGCTTGTAGATGAAAGGATGAGGCCGATTCTTAGAATCCGAAGATTTGTTGGTTCTCATGTACGGTGACCATGGCACGGAAGACGAAGAAGTCGGTAGGTGTCGTAATCTTGATGTTCTCCATCGGACCGATGATGGTGGCGAGTTTATACCCATAATGGCTCATCATCGTGCAAGAGTCGATGAAGTCGTGTCGTCCTTCCTCGATAGCCTTCCTGTGTGAGCCGATGATGTCCTTGAGTCGGAAACTTTGTGGAGCTCTCGCTATCAGTGAATTGCTGCGCTCCGGTATCTCCAGCGAACCGTCACCTTCCTTGACGATGAAGGTCTCTGTGGCAGGGATGCAAGTGATGCAAGAACCACATTCTTCCACTTTGCGGATATTGTCGGTAATGGTGTCCTCAGTGATGAGAGGGCGCACACCATCATGGATGAGCACATTCGCTTCTTTGCCTTTGGCAAGCTCCTCTGCCGCACAAAGTCCGTGATAGATGGAGTCCTGACCCGTATTTCCGCCAGGTACTATCTTCACCACCTTACTGATCTCAAACTTGCGTATCATCTTTTCGAGGAAAGGTATCCACGACTCGATGCAAGCCACTACGATGCCATCTATCTCCGGATGGTTGTCAAACAACTCCAGCGTATAGATGATGATAGGCTTTCCATTCAGTTCCAAGAACTGCTTGGGTCTTGACTTGGTGTGCATTCTGAGGCCTGAGCCTCCTGCGAAGATGACGGCAATGTTCATAATCGAAGATGTTTTAAGGGTTCGTATTTCTAAGTAACTGATCTTTCAGCCTATTTCGAGATCTGTGTGATTTGGTCTGACATATAGCTGAAGACCAAATATCCATTCCATACCCAGAGATAGAGGGTGAGTAGGAGAGTGATGCCTCTTACGATGGTCTGCCTTGATGGCGTCAGCGACTTGAGCAGGTAGGCGATGGATATAGGGATGATGAATATCCAATGGCATGCCATGATATACATCTCATTGAGTCCGAATCCCATCACGAAGTGGATGCAGATGTCGAGTGCGAGCCAACTCAATGCCATCAAGAAGAATCGATGGCGCACGGCTACGATGATGCCCAGGATAAAGAGCAAGGCAACGATGCCTTCTATGATATAGTTGAAGACATAGTTGTATTTCACGACGGTAGGTCGATTGACGCACATGTCATCCAATAGGTAAGAGTCGTGCAATTGGATAGACTCGCCCATCATGTTGTGAATCAAGGCGTCGCTTCGTGATGTTGACATGTCTGTCCATTTCCAGAAACCTTCCTTTTTCATCGGCTCACCGGTATGTGCCAATACCCAAGCATGGTGGATGGAGTCCTTGTGTGCTTGGAGTGTATCCTTGGCATGAGCCTTGATTTCTATCTTCTTGTCGGTATGGAACTGTGGCTCTCTTATCTCTGTATAGATGAGGTATGCGGTACCAACGAGCAAGATGGCAGGCAGAATCATCGCTACCATATTCTTCCATGCGAAGACTTTCTTGCCGTTGACAAACCAGGCGGCAAGGTAGGTCTTGGCGATATTGCTGAGAGTGACTCCTCCTGTCAAGAAACTGAGGATTCCAATCGTCCATGCCGAGAGTTGCTTCTTTTCCTTCATCGCCTTGCCTGCTAGATAGAGCGTCATGGTGAGCAAGAAGAGTGACCAGCAGAAGTGGTCGGGTACCAACATGGATACCATCACCATACCGAATGAGTAGAGCATGGCAGAAAGCAAAAGGCTGTCTTTCTTGCCTACCTCAATGATTTCTCGGAACACACGATAGATGAAGATGAATGAGTAATAGGCGCTGACAATCAGTAGGATAGCCATGAATATCATGGCATAGTTGGTGTCGCCTGCCGCAATCAATTCCTTGTTGATGAGATAGAATGGATAGAGTATCACGGCAAAGAGCGGATGGCGAGGTATCTCGAAGTAGAGCTTGCCATTCGACATAAAGATGTACGACCAAGCGTCGAAGCCCGATACATGGTAGGTCTTGGCAAACAGTTGCCAATAACTGACGTGGTGTGCCTGCAGAAAGAGGTTGCTGTATTTATAGAAGAACAAGCCGTTGAGCAATACGAAAACAAGCAGTGCGATGAGGCTTGGGATTCTTTCTTCTTTCTTGATTTTGAATATGTTCATCTTTGATAATTCTATTATATATATGTCTTGTGATTTTGCTTGCAAAGTTAGTGCAAAAAGAAGACAAAACAAAATTATTCGCAATTTATTTCGCTTTTATTTGGCATTGTGTCCTTTTTGGACTATCTTTGCACGGAGATAAATAGTACTGATCAGTCTAAAAGCATCATAAGAATGAAACAACCAGCCAAGATAGATGTCGCCGTATTGATGTTGTTCTTCAATCGTCCCGACCATTTCCAACAAGTGTTTGACGAGGTCAAGAAGGCTCGCCCTTCCCGTCTCTTCCTCTACCAGGATGGAGCGAGGGGAGAGCGTGACGTGCCTGGCATTGAGGCGTGCCGACAGATTGTGTCGGATGAGAACATCGACTGGGAATGCGAGGTGCATCGTTCTTACCAAACGAAGAACCAAGGGTGCGACCCTTCTGAGTACCTTTCGCAGAAATGGGCTTTCTCCATCGTCGATAAGTGTATCGTCTTGGAGGATGATGACGTGCCTTCGCAGTCCTTCTTTCCTTTCTGCAAGGAGATGCTCGACCGCTATGAGCATGACGAGCGCATCGCCATGATTTCTGGATTCAATGAGGATGAGGTGACACCCGATTGTGAGGACAGCTACTTCTTTACCTCGACATTTGCCATCTGGGGATGGGCTTCTTGGCGAAGAGTCGTGGACAAGTGGGAGGGAGACTATGCCTTCCTGCGAGACCATCAGACGATGAAGCGATTGCAGTCGTTGGTGCGCCAGCGTGGCTATCGCAAAGACTTCCTTCCGATGTGTACCGAACATCAGCAGAGCGGCAAGGAGTATTACGAGAGTATCTTCTGGGCTTCCATGCTCCTCAACTCAGGACTTGCCATCATGCCAAGCAAGAATCTTGTCAACAATCTTGGCCTCTCCGACAACTCCACGCATTTCAGCGGTAGTATTCAGACGACTCCGAAGGCTTACCGCCGAATATTCACGATGAAGCGATATGAGTTGGAGTTCCCTTTGCGCCATCCTCGTTATGTCATCGAGAACATCGACTACAAGGAACGGCTCTACAAGACCAATGCCTGGGGGCATCCTTTCATCAAGATAGGGCGCTCAATGGAAGAACTTCTCCTCAACTTGCGATATGGCAACTTCTCCATCATCACTAAGGCGGTGAAACGCCGTGTCAACAAGTGGCTGGGCAAGGACCGACACGTGTGATTTACGAGAAGTAACCCACGATGAGGCTTCCATTATATATAATAAGGTATAGGGCGATAGCCGCCACGATGCCTATGAGATATTTGCGGAATCTGATAGGGGCGTTCTTGATGAGGAATCCCATGGCGATAGGTAGGGCGTATATCCAGTGGGCAGTCATGATATATACCTCGTTGATACCAAAGCCCAAGCCGATGTGAAGCACCATGTCGAGTGCGAAATACGACAAGACCAGCCAGAGATACTTGCTCTTCCTGCCATACCAGATGCCTGCCAGGAAGAGTAGGCTGATGATTCCTTCTACCGCATAATTCCACCAATAACGATATTTCACGATCATAGGGCGATGACGTAGCTCATCGCCTAGCAGATAGTCGGGGTGCAACTGGATAGATTCGCCCATCAAGTTCTCTACGACAGACTCCGTTCGACTGGTCGAGATGTCGGTCCAACTCATGAATCCAACCTTTGTGAGAGGTGCTCCTTGTTTGGGACCTCTCTTCTTTTTCGCCTCTTCTTTGGCAAGTTGCTTCGCTTTTTGTATGCTGTCGTTCTTGGCTTTTTGGGCAAGCTCCTCGGCAGTAATCACCTTCAGTTCTTTCTTGATGGAGTCTTGGGTGAGTGAGTCCTTCACATGTTTGAGTTGCGCCATACGCTCTTGGCGTTCCTTTTTGGCAGCTTCTTTCTTTGCCTTGGCTTCTTTCCTCGCCATTTCGTTAGGCCATACATAAGTGCGGTATTCCCAATAGCAGAAGCCCCAGAGCAAGCCGGCTGGTAAGATGACAGCCAATAGAAGGTGCTTCGGACGGAAGAAACGCTTGCCGTTGACGAAGAGAGCAGAGAAAAATATCTTCAGACCATTGTTGAGCGAGGTGCCTGCGGTCAGCAGGAAGTAGAGCACGCTCTGCCATATCTTGAAGTCATGGTGATTCTTCATCCTTCTGCCCGAAACATAGAGCGCAAGGATGAGCAGCAACATGGAAATCACGAAGTGGTCGGGCACGATGGCACTGACCATCACGTAGCCGAAGGAGAAGAAGAGGAGGGTGAGTGCGTGGGAAGCCCACTTGCCCAACTCGATGACCTCACGGAAGATGCGATAGAGGAACACCATCGAGTAGAAGGCGCAAAACATCTGGATGATGACGGCGATGTAGAGGGCACAGTTGTATCCCGTCAACTTCATCAGTCCCATATTGATGAGATACGGCACATACATGTAGAACGCCAACAATGGATGTCGATACACATTGTAGGCGGCGCTCCAGTCGCTCAGCACCCAATAGGTGAGCGGATCGAATCCCGATACGCAGAAGTGGCGAATGAAATTCTTGTAATAATCATTCGTTATCTGAGTGAAAGGGGCGTTGTATTTGGCTATAACGAGACCGTTGAGGATGGCTAGCAATGCGAATATGATGAGGGCGAGCCATCTCTCTTCTTTCTGAATCTTGAATATGTGGAAAACTTTTTTCATGCAGTTCTTAACAATGAATGTCTTTGAAAATATCGGTTATTGCTCGATTCTTGGAATGCTGATTTTATTTCTCAAAAAATTATCTCTTGAGGAAGAATCTGACAAGCAGGAAGTTGACGGGGATGCAGATGCAAAGGGTAGGAATCATGGCGATTTGTTTCATCAATCCCAAACCGACGAAGAGGTTGAGGAAGAGGGTCTGCATCGAGTAGTTGACGATATGCGAGAGCGTGAATCCTGCTCCACGCTTGGCATTGGCTTTCACCTTGAAGGTGTAGCGAGTGCTGGCGATGAAGTTGAAGATGAAACTGATGATGTAAGCTAAGGTGTTGGAAACTGTAGCCAAGGTGTGGTCGTCTCCCGATAGTGAAGGGATGAGGCTCATCAATAGTGGCATAGCAGCTAAGTAGATGACATATTGTAAAATGGTTGCAACGGCACCTACAATACCAAAACGGATGACCTCGCCAAGTTTCTGACGCTTGGCGAGGTCTATCTGGTTATATTTCTCTTTGATACTCATTATATCTGTATTTGATTCATTATATAATAGATATACGAGACAAAAGTCCAAAGGAAATCGGGGTGAGATTATCCGTAGATAACCTTACCATTCTCGTCCTCATAAGGAGCCAAGTCCTTGGAGTACTGGTTCATGGCACGGAGGCTCATACCCATAGAAGAGAAACCACCATCGTGGAAGAGGTTCTGCATGGTCACCTTGCGAGTGAAGTCGGAGAACATCATCACACAGTAGTTGGCGCAATCCTCTGCCACTGCATTGCCGAGTGGAGACATCTTGTCGGCGAAGTCCATCATGTTGGCGATGTCCTTGATACCCTTGCCAGCTGTTGTGGCGGTAGGACTCTGAGAGATGGTGTTGATACGAACGTGCTTCTCGCGACCATAGATGTAACCGAAGCTACGGGCGATGCTTTCGAGCATGCTCTTGGCGTCAGCCATGTCGTTGTAACCGAAGAAGGTGCGCTGTGAAGCCACGTAGGTGAGGGCTACTACAGAACCCCACTCGTTGATGGCATCCAACTTCTTGGCTACCTGCAACATCTTGTGGAAAGAGATGGCAGA